>VAPH01079315.1_pt1 | contig 19544 bp, 14 predicted proteins | sample 3393861 | NCBI WGS metagenome assembly VAPH01 (sample SAMN08290439, study PRJNA428436) | hydrothermal vent metagenome | isolation source: Deep-sea hydrothermal vent chimney | place: Atlantic Ocean: South-mid Altantic Ridge | reverse complement strand
AAGACTAGTTTGACATTCTTGCCCAGTCGGTTAGCACCGAGATGCCTATTGAGGAGCTGGAATACAATATTCTTATTCTCGTTAGGCGCTCTGTTTACCTCGTCGAGGAACAGGAGCACCTTATTCTCATCGGCGCCAACAGGGATAGCCCCCTGAGTTAGATACGAGAACGTTTTGCGATCTGCGGAGGGGAAGGGTATCCCCTGTAGATCCGAGGCCTCCGCGGAGACCATGTTGAACACGTGCAGATCGTAGCCATTTTCTACGGCCCACGCTTCTACTACTGTAGTTTTCCCCTGTCCAGTCTCACTCACTAGGTAGGGTATTAGCCCGCTACCAGCAGAGAGGAGGAGTCCGAGGATAACTTCGACCTGCGTCATGCTCACAGGATTCTCAAGGCCGAATTGGGCGCTGCACCCATTTTGCACTTCGTCACTCATTATTGTCCTTTTGGCACTTATGTTGTACCATGGTTTGGTTTGGTTGAACGAATAGGGGAGGTCGCCTATGAGTCAGAAGGTTACTAGGATAGACGCGACGAAAAGCGAAGCCGCGGAGTCTCTACTCATCCTAGAGGGTAAGCCCTATAGACTCAGCACTGCGCCTTTCTACTACGATATAATAGATAGGAACCATAGACGGCTGTTGATGTGTACAGCACGCCAGGTATTCAAATCAGTGACAGGGGCAGTCGATATGCTCCTGGACAGTGTATTCATACCACACTTCAAGACTATGTATCTATCCCCTTCGCGGAAACAGACTAAGCTATTCTCTAAGTCTAGGCTGCAGAAGCTGTATGACCACTCGCCCGACCTCAAGAAGATCACTAAGATAGACAAGCCGTCTGTATGGGACAAATACTATTTAAATGGTAGTGAGAATTATTTCACGTACGCAGCAGATGACCCGGATAGGATACGCGGGTACTCGACAGACTCTGTTAAATATGACGAGATGCAAGATATAGTCTACCGCTCTGTTGTACCAGTAGTTAATGAAACAATGCAGATGTCTGACTATAAGAAGGAGTACTACGCAGGGACACAGAAGACTTTTGAAAATCCCCTCAACTGGCTATGGCAGCAGAGTACACAGTGTGTGTGGCTTATAAAGTGCTCTGGCTGCAACAAATACAACGCGCTAGACTCCAGTGATAACATAGGGCTAAAGGGGCCTATCTGTAAGAATAAGAAATGTGGTAAGAGTATTAACGTACGAGACGGTTTCTGGTACGCTAAAAATCTTAATGATGAACAAAACGACGATGATAAGCTGTGGGGGTATCATGTTTCTCAGCTTATGCTCCCTAAGAATAGTGAGATTGAGAGGGAGTGGCGTATCCTACGTCAGAAGAGGGAGTTCTATGATGATACGAGTTTTAACAACGAAGTACTCGGTATCCCCACTAGCACAGGCGCTAGGTTCATAGAGAAGTCAGATCTCGCTAAGCAGTGTCGGGATTATAGTATCTCGCTAGATGCGTCAGCGCCCCCCGACGGAGTTTTCAATGACATCGAAGTAGACGACAGCGGTGATCTAGAAATATACGCTGGGATCGATTGGTCTGGTGGGGGATTCTCTTCTAAGAGCCATACTGTCCTTTGGATCTTTGGCGTAGCTCCTGGCCGACTGAAGTATGTCACCCTATTTTTTAAGGTATTTAAGTCGAGGGAGCCGTACAGGGATATCGGGGAGATTCTTATACTACTCAATATCTACAGGGTGAAGCTAGTAGGCGCGGACGCGGGGGTGGGCGCTCATGCTAACTCTTTTCTTAGGGAGAAATTTGGGGAGCATCGTGTACTACAGCTGCAGTACACAGGCGAGAGTCTGCGGCACTTTTCCAGGGGTCCTGATAGAGTTATCGTAGCGCGGACAGCAGCGATAGACTCTTTCTTCTCTGAGATAAAGAGGAAGGCTGTTTTCTATCCTAGAAAATCATATTGCACAGAAGTGTTCGACCACATGCTGTCGGTATTCTCTATGGTTACACGAAGGGGCTACGGGCAGAAGATATGGCAATCGTCTCCGGGCACTCCAGATGACGCCCTACACGCACAAGTATTCTGTTGGATTACTGCGCGGATAGGGATGGGCTCTATCAAGCTGTATGGGACACCTAGGGAATTAGAGACGGAGGACTATGAGTAGCGCCCTCGTCTTCTTGCTGGCCTCCTCCCTTCTTATCTACCCACTGGCCATAGTACTCCCTGTACGCCGGAGGGCACTTCATCACACCTTGGTAGGGGTCTAGCCGTATCGACACTTTTGTGCCCAACCGCACCGAGGGGGCGTAGTCTGCTACGGACGTTTCGATTCGGACAGAGGTACCCCTTGTCCCTGTGGTCACCTCTTTCTGTCTTACGATACACGGATCCTCGAAGACCACGACATTATTGTCTCGCACTCTATTTAGATCTACCATACCTACGATATAGGACCCGGGGGATCCTGTGATGAGAAGGATACATGCGTAGTTGGTCTTATCGCTAACGCCAACGTTATCATTTATCAGTGCGTATAACATTTTCCGTATACCTCTTTGCCTAACTTTTTTAGTTGCACCGCGTCATAGAAGCTCAGATTCTTATAAGAGCCTTTCTCTAATACACGGTAGGGGACTAGGTCGTAGTAGGAATTACCTACTTCTAAATCGTAAACAAAGTCAACAGGGAGCCATGGATGTAAGCGACGTATGTCTTCAACTATTTTTTCGTTGAAGAACTCGCGCATAAGATGAACGCTCCCGCGCTTGATGATACCCATGACTGAGTCGTGTACGCTAAGTCGCACATCACCGTTGATCTTATGTATAGACTTCTCTATACGTATCAGCATCGCGAGGACTAAATCAGTAGATGTAGACTGGATGCAAAAATTTACCGCTTCTCGTTCTGCGGATTTCCGACTTTGTTTAGGGGCGCCCCTTACTAGAAAGGGGAATCTACGCCTGCGGCCAAACATACTACGGACCCACTTGTGCCTATTAGCGTGAGCTATCGTGCCCTTTACGTATTTCCTTATACCAGGAAACTCTGTGAATAGAGCCTCCTGTATTTCGCGCCCGTAGTCTAGTTGCATCTTACGTATGTCAGGGACATCAGATAGTACGCCAAATATAGTTGTGGCAATAGTGTATGGACCCCCGCCATATATCGTTCCGTACAGTCCCCTTTTTCCTGCGGTGCGTTTGTCTTTTATATCTTTTATACTACCCTTCTCCCTATTAACGAAGTTGTACACTGTATCTACGTCATAGAAGCTCGTCGGCAGGTCTCTCGCGTCCTCTCTAAGCGTCCGCAATTTCATGGGGTCTGACGTTATCCCCCGTATCCATGTCTCGTGTAATGAGTACTGCTGCCATACCTTAGCCCCGAATAGGAGAGTACATACGTAGGAGGGGATGTCTCTTCCTGCTCTAACTGCGTCAATTAGCGGGTCTCCCCCTAGTAGTTCTAGGTAGGCGCACAGAACACGTATCTCCGCCGCCTTGATATCAAGATCGTATATGATATCCGTAGAGGGCTTTTCACATACGATCAGGTCTTTTATAGCCCAGCCATCTGTGGATGCTATTACGCCGCCTTTATTATCGAGGATAGTGGTAGCTGCGGCTATCGTAGCGATGTTCTGAAATGCAGGATTAGAACTACTTAGACGCCCTGTTTTAGTGCCCGCTAGGTTAAACTTAGTATGGATACGCCCCGTTTGTTCTGAGCATTTCAGAAAGGTCTTCTCAACTAATGTGTTTGTGGACTTTATAGACGTGTAGGAATTTAGCGCGTGGGCGAAGAACCCAAGAGGCGTATTAGCATGCTTCGATGTTAGATGCGCTAATACATTCTTATCGACGGAGGGCGCCCCACTCTTCGTCTTAGGCAGCTTAGATATATCAACGTTAAATACGTCCTGTAGTGTTGATAGTTTCTGCTTAGGTGAGTTCGCGTTAAACTCGGGATTACATATTAGCGAGGATATCGTAGACTTTGATATACTACTGGCCGCTGACATCTCTTTCGAGAATTCGGATGCCTTTATCTTATCGACGGGGAGACCGCGTAGGCTCATCCTACCTAGCGCGTAGGTTCCCGGGATATACAGGCTACGCATTAGGTAGGATAGGTCAGACAGAGAATGTTCGTCAGACTCTTTAGCTATACGGCGTTGTTCCTTACAGATCAATCGGCACAAGTCCGTATCTACTGCGGCGTACTTCAATAGGAGGGATAGGGGAGCTATTTCGTAGAGACCGTCGGTCGTCCTATTAGTCGTACTCTTAGTCGTTTTCTTTAGCCGAGGAATCTGTGGGGGATCTTCACCTTGCTTAAGGTAGGCTTTTTTCACTTTAGCCCACGATCTAGTACGGTGCCTCTTGAGTTCTGCGTGCCCGTCGTCGCTAGCCTCCATGAGAGCTAGGGTGAGTGTCGCGTCCACTACGCTAGCCTCTAGCTCGTGCATCTCCCGGGTGTCGAATAGGACGCCTCGTTCATTGGCGTCGACGTATTCTACTAGGCCATTCGCTTTATGCGCCGCGTCCCTTCTCCCTAGCTCATCTGCTATCTTGCTCTTCAGCTCGCCCTCGTACCCTGTGTATCGCCTATAGTACGACTTCGCTAGGTTCTTTAGCCCATAGTATCCCTGGTTACTCTCTTGTAAATAATGCTCCGCACACATGGTATCCCACCACATATTAGACACTTCCATACCATCGACAGCTTTTAGCCACATGTAGTCATACTTGCCATTATGCCAGATGGTCGGTTTGTTACACTTTATGAGTCGCTCTATATAGGGCCGCACTTCGTCTACAGAGTACGGGGCATCTTTATGGTTATATGCTATCGCGCAAGATTTATAATCATCCCACGCGGCGGATATACATAATGTCCGCATACCGGGAGCTAGGGGGTTGAGACCAGTTGTTTCAGTGTCTAGAGCGATAGGCCACTTACTAGGGTCACTCTGCTTAGTCGGGTCGGTATAATTTATTATGTATTCTACTAGGTCTCTTACTTCGGCGATACTCGTCGGGTAGGTATACTCGGCGGATATTTCATCTAGCGTGTCCGGGCGGAAATCCTCCTTAACGATGCTCCACATAGTGTCCGCGTCAGCGAGTACAACACTAGTGAGATTGGGGTTATTATATATCTCACGCATGGACACAGTAGGGATAACAGTCCATGAGACACCGTCAAGTGTGATGGGGACGCCTTTCCCTCTTAGATGCTCTTTAAGCTTCGACGCTTTTAGCCCGAGGCTCGCAACGGCCCCCGCTCCGAATGCTAGTATTACATTCTTATTAGAGAACCCTGCTTGTGTTGAGTAACGTGCGGACAGATCGAGGAGTCTACGCCTCATGATAGGCGCGCAGGAGTCAATCAAGCTCTTTACGGGCGCTTTGCGTGTGTTAGAGCATACACTGTATAGTAACGAGTAATTGATATCTATACTGTATTTTCTTTTTAGGCTATCGGATATCTTGGTACAGACCGTACTCACCTCGGGGCCCATCAATAAGCTGTGAGCCGCTGCAGTGGCTTCCGGCATCTCGAAGAGGAATACGAGGTTATATTTCCCCTGCATATCGGAGGGGCGACACTTCAACGTACAGTTCTTCTCATAATAGTCACATTTAGCACATATGCTATCTGGCTTCGCAGTCATGTACCATGAGCGCATTTAGGCCCCCTATTTGTTAAAACATCATATCGTCTATGTCAGGGTCTTTGGTCACTTTAGCTCCTCTGTTCCGCGTTTTCCTTTTCTTCTTCCCTACGTATTCTACCTCTTCTTCGTAGTCAGTAGTGTCAAGGAAGTCGGTAGTGGCCCCTTTACCTATGATGTCTTCAGTGTTAAAGACGGCTATGTCGTCTCTATTTACTTTTATCCCTATTTTCTTAGTAGACCATTTATATATGTCAGCTCTCTTCACTTTAGAGTTAGGCCACGCGCCTTGCTCCCTCAACTTACGCAGGAGTATCTCGTTTGTCATTGCCTTCGGGACTTCGTACTCTGCTTCCCGCAAAACCTTGACGCGTACATGCGGTAAGTACAATACGACCGCCCTATAGTCAGCATGATAGTAAGCGCCTATATGCGCACTCTCTAACTTCTCTCGCCCCTGTCTATCCTTTAGATGCGCAGAGATCCATGTCTCCGTAGCAAGATGCTCGTCCCGTGGTTGTAGAGCTTTACACGGTGTTGTAAATATCATCCCTTTGAAATCTTCTTGAGCTGTCCTAGTAGGAGACGTGCCATCTTGCATCTTCGCAAAGGCGGCGGAGAACTTTATAGGGTCGATACCTACCCAACGTAGGATAGAGTAGATAGGTAGCATTAGACTCGTGTACCGATCACGAGGGGTATTCGAGGGAGTTGAATAGCGACCCTTGTGCCGTCTACACCACTTATACGCCTGTAGTATTCTATTAGACCTCTGTGGGAGCATGATATTTATCCCCTCGCGTACCGTGTCTATTTCACTATCGCTGTATGCCGCCTTTATCAGGTCAATGGGTCCGCTACGATCTTTTTCGCGGACGAGGTTAAGTATTATCCATCGAGATCGGTCCGCGGAGTCGTTAAAGGGCGGAGTTATCCCCGCGAATAGACATGCAGCACTGAAGCTACGCTCCCTCTGCTTCTGCTCTTTAGTGCCCCGGATAGAAACTACTTCGCCTTTGTAGTTAGCGCGGAGAGCCTCAAGAAGGGCGCGGGTTATCAAACCCCTATTCTTATTACCTATCGTGGCGGCCTCAAATTCATCGAGGAGTAGGGGGACTGCCCGATTAGTGATCCCCTGCAGTACAGCAGCCGTTGTGTATTCTGAGTAGAATTGCGACGATTCTAGTAGGCGAATCTCCCCTTTGGGCGATATCAAAGATTCCAAGAGGGTGGTCTTACCTGAGGAGGGCTCCGCAGTTATATATGTTTGATTCCGCGTCTCGAACAAAGTCAGTACCGCGGCGGACATAATCCATGCAGCAAGGTACTGACAAGTGAGCTCCTGGGTAGACTTAGTGAACGCGTCACTACCATCCTTACTACGGAAAGACCACCCAATATTTATTATGCCTACTAGAGTGTCGTATAATTCTAATGGAGTCAGTTTAGTGTAGGGCGTGTTTAGCGCGCCTGTGTTAATAGAGGCGGACCACTCACGGCTGTCCACATTGAATATCACGCCATTTTCCGCAGGCACTTTTAGATCCGTATATTTAACTAAGGTCTCTTTAGTACTAGGGAGGTGGATACCGGTATTGCTTTCTAGCGAATAGATATCAGTATTTGGTTCGGGGGGTTCCTCTATAGGGAATAGCCCTTTGCATATGTTGCGCCCGTTAACAATATATATACTGTCTCTCAGGTGCGCTTTTTTCCACCCGTAGTAGTAGAAGCCTCCTCCGCTACGGTCTAAGGAGTAGACGGGTGGGCACGCGTCGGATTTACACATGTGGATAAGAGCACTCTTAACATATAGATCGAGCTCTTTCCTTATCGACGACATACTCTTATCCGTATACAACAGTTCGCCTTTTATCGTCTTAACGGTTTTGAATACCCTCTCTGGGAGACTTAAGGTCCTAGCCCACTGGATAAGATGGTATCCTGTTGCATTGGCCAGCATAACTTCTATGGTGTTGGCCACCACAGCTGCCCTCTTATTAGGTTCTATTTCTATTATTTCGTTATGCTCTGTTTTACAGAAGTAGTAGATTAGTCCGTCGCGCATTAGAGGGGTTATATGCGTGCTAATAGCCAACTGAAGCATACTTATTATCGCTTCGTCATCGTCGCGCCCATAGACGAAAGCTTTCGCTACGGAGGTAGTATCATACGCCTCCGCGGTAAGTTGGTGGAAAATACTTAGGCGGTCCGAATCGTCTACCTTAGCAATTGCACCGACATATGCATCTATCGCCTGCTTATCAATATCTTTAGGTGTGTCCCCGGGCTTTTTCGTTTTGGTGAATCTATCCCGGGCTGCAGAGACTGAGTCTAAGAACCAGCTATTCCTGTCTTTCCACGATGTTAGAGTGTCTATATCCGCTAGGAACTCAGTACCAAAGCCCGCGTTCAGCAGATCATCAGGGTCGGCGCCTACCTTGGCCTCATCGGTCTCGCCAAGTAACTGTGCGAACTCCCTAAGTGCTGAAGACTCTTTCCAGTTAAAGACCGCCGCTTTAAGAGAAGTAGCTTCTAATACACGGCAGGTAAAGTTTTCCCCTCCATTGTCGTTGTCACCTATAACGGATATATACTCAATCCCGCATTCTGCGAGATAATCTATGTCGCTATCCATCCCCCCGCCGGACGCTCCGACAAACGCCCTAGGAGCACGCGGGTCTCTATCCGCCTGCGCCCTCTTACAGGAAAGCACGTCAAATTCACCCTCAAGTACGTAAACACGGCCTCCATGCTTATCGGGAGTGATGGAGAAGTCCACGGTATCATCTGCTACTTTGAGCACGTTGGAACATGTGTTTAGACCGAAGAGCCCTTTAGGCTTTTCAGGCGCATCGGCGTCTCCGGCAGTTCTATGACCTACCCACCTAAAATCCTTCTTATCCGGGCTCCGTAGCTTGAACCCCCCGATAGATGAGAAGTCAGTATAGTAGGTGAAAGAGAGCCACCCTGTGTGAGTAGACAGGTAGTTAACGTCAGACGTAAAGTTTTCATCGCCTAACATCGTCATCAGCCCTAGGAGTTCCTTCGCGTTCTCCCCGGGTATCCCCCCCAGGTATTTATTAAGGTGGAATCTAGTAGGAAATATACCGAGCGGTTGAGAGGCTATATGCCCTTGGTTAGGGAATACGTGGCGGGAGACTAGTAGGCGTACCGCCGCTCTACAATAGTTGAACTCCTCATCGTAGTAGTGTACTAGCGCATCCTGGAGGAGATTGTTCATCGCTAGGTTTATTAGCCAGCGGCTCTTATGTGTCGCTAGATCGTTATGCAGCGAGTCTTGATAACGCCCAGAAAGTTGGATACCTAAAGAGACGAAGAAGGACAGTACAGAGCTTCCGGTAGGACCGTCGTTAGCTAACGCACTATTACGGTCAGATATAGATCTGAAGAATGCTACGACGGAATTCTCTTTGTACCCACAAGCGAGACATCTAATCTCTTTTCTTGAAGGGGACATCCGCATCGAGGGGTGGTTGTCTGTATGACTTTTACTAAGGCATCTGCCTAGGAGGTAGTCGCCTTTAAGGTCCCAGCACCCACCAGGGTCTTTTGCAGCTAGCACGTTACTTAGCGTCTTTATACTTATGCTAGCGAGTCCGCCCCATAGCTGACTACTCGATTCTATAACGGTATTCTTTCTGAGCATATTCGTCCTTCCACTAGCTAGCGGGATACAGTGTAACTCCCCGCTAGCGATAAAGCTAGGTATCTTTAGCGGAGGGTGGGGCAGGTTGGCTTAAAGTTACAGTAGTTACAATACCAATCTTTACGAGCTTCTTGACTTGTCTTTATCGATGTGCATGCTTTCTCCACGCGCTCTTTGAGCCAGGGGTACATCACGTCTCTTATCTCCTCCTTAGACATAGTATTCTCCCTACTGATTACTTCTCCGGTAGCAGGGTAGTGAACCTGAAATTGTACGTAATCGATATCCGGGTACATAACGAGCGCTGCTACCGCGTAACTTCGACACTGGTCCTCGTAGCTGTCTGTACTATCTTTCGGAGCCCCTGTCTTATGGTCAAGGATATTTATAGAAGTAAGGTCCTTATTTACAACATAAGACGCTAGGTCCCAGGCCATCCTAAACCAGGGGTACGTTTTATCTTTTCGGGGCCAGAATGTAGAGGGCGTGAAGTCTTTTGATATACCGACTTTCTTCTCTACCATCAGGTGTTTAATCCGGTTGCCTAGTCTCTCTCGCCAGCTGAAGTGCCGTTGAACAAATCTATCGATGCCCCCTATATATTCGAGGGCTACGTGCATTTCAGATAGGGTTAGCTCATGCTTGATTGCACCGCGCATCAACAATTCTTTAGTCGTGTACCTAGTCTTGTTACGCGCCATGGGCGTCCCGACTCTCAACAGAGTCTCTAGCGTTGAGTGTACAGCACTCCCTATACGGCCCTCTCCCGCGGAAACGCGGAACGAAGGAGACTTCTTATACTTCGCAGGGGGGTACTGAGAGTAGTATTTATAAGGACAGGAGAGGGCGATATCCACTTTTGAGTGGGACCATATGATGTTGTCCGTATCCACTATTAGGGGGATTTCCATAACAAGACCTCCTTGCTAAAAAGAGAGTAGCCCAGTGAAGCCAGACTACTCTCTTTCAGCGCTTGCGCGCTGTTATTGGTGTTGTTGTTATTTATATACTGGGCATGTTATGGTTACATGGATACGTCGTCGACCTCACCACGTGTCTCGACGTCGAGCACTCCCTGCGGAGAGACCGGACCACCAGCGGCAAACTCGTGGCGCCGTGCCTCCGCCATCGCGAGGATTTTCTTTCGGTCATACGCGAACTTCTTATTCAGCGCTTGTACTATGGTGACCTCCGCAGGGGAGGGGGGATTCTCCGCGTCGCGTCGTACCTTATACTGAAAGTACTTCTCTCCCCTCTTATTCTGCTCTTGCGAGCGCCCGAGTAGGATAGCGCATTTACCAATGCCCCTCGCCCTCCTGATCGAGTCGATTACCTTCGTCCCTGCCTTCGCGGAACTCTTCTGAAAATAGACCCTGTAAATCTCTGACATGTCTTCTGCTAGGAACAACACAGCGCGCTGCTGTGTGCAGCTCGGCGGCGTTCGCGCAACCCACCTCCCGTCTGGGCAGCGTTCACACAGATCTCCCTCTCGACTGTACTTCGCGTCGGCGGAAGAGCATACTACTTCGCTAGTATCAAAGTTAAGGTGGGTCCTTTGAACCCAGGCCATCACAGGGAATAGACGTAGCTCTTCTGTGAGCTTAGCGACAACCTCACTGTTCGCCACGATTTCCCCGTTCTTCGCATCGCCCCTCCTCTCCTCTTTTGTCATTGCCTGAACAAGGTATATATCTGTCGGGCGGTAGATGTAGTCTTCCTCTACCTCTAGTCCTTCAGTTTCTCCGCTGAGCATTCCCAGGAGCATCTCAATATTCTCGCGCGTAGCCTCGGGGATATCGAGGGACGCCGTATCTAGAGAGATAGAGCCTTCCTTAGTAGTAGTAAGGGCGACGGATTCTTCTGCCGGTGGTTCTGTTACCGGATCTTTTTTCTTTGCCATATGTAAGCTCCTCAGCTTAATGGGTTTACAACGTATAAATAATACTGTTCGTCGTATAAATAATACTGTGCGTTATGTACGTGTTCTCTTGGTCGCCTACTCCCTACATGGACCTAATTAGTTTAGCGCGCATCTTTTCCAGGATCTCTATCTGTAGAGCGCCTGGGCTCTGGTCTAGACGCACTGCAGCAAAAACGCTGTTCTTATTACCTGCTCGGTATTTCTCCCACTCTAGGACGCCGAGTACCATGAGCCGAAACGCGTTTTGTGTGGCGTTACTGGCGAGTGTGGATAGCAAGGACGCAGTCATCTGCAGCGCTTCTGCTTTCGGAGACTCGTCTGTGGCGTCTTCGTCGTCCTCGTCGTCTAGTAGTGCAGCGTCTACAACTTCTTTAGACGCGGCTGCCGACGCCTTAGACGCGACTGTTTCTTTCAGCACTGGCGTATCTGCCGTCTTTGGTACGGGGACCTTGGCTCTAGGCTTAGTGGGCACTACCGCTGGCTTGATAGACACTGTCCTCGTCTCTTTCGCGTCTCGTTCTTTTTTCTTCAAGGACGCAATGTACTCTTGCGTCTCTCTACCTGAAGAGAGCCCCTTAGCAATCTTCGACACTACGCTAAGCTGCTGCTTAACGTCTAGCGTAGAGATACTCCGCAGCTGAGACATTGTTGCGCCTGCTGCCGTAGCTTTCTCACGTACATCCTCTCCGATAGAGAGGATGGAGATCCGCTGGGCCACATAGCCTAGCGATTTATTGATCTTCTTCGCGAGCTCTTTCGTACTAATATCCTCTGCGGTCAGAAGATACTGCAGAGCCTCGGCCTCTGCGTAAGTGTCCATAGCGGCGCGTTGTTGGTTCTCCGCTAGCGCGTCATACAACGCTGACACCGTAGCGGCGCTGTCGTCTGAAGTCACTTTAACGAGCGCTGGGATTTTACTAGCCCAGGCGTTGATGCGTTTTGTCCCTTTCTTCTCTGCGTAGATCTCCTGCATGCAGCGGAACCTACGGTACCCGGATACGAGCTTATACTTGTATCCGGGGATAGTGGATACAGGTTGTACGCTAATCGAATTAACGATCCCGTAGGGATTCCCCCGCGAGTAGGAGTCCTTCACAGACTTCTTTAGACTCTGGAATTCTTTGTCGTCGTCTTTACCCCAGGAGGTGCCTCTAGGGTTATCATTCCAGTCTACGAACACTTCTTTGAGCGCTAGAGCGCGCAGGTTACTAACAGGCTTTTTTGTTGCCACTATACTTACCTTTAATTTGTGGTTTCTGGTTTTACAGGGACAGACTAAGCAGGATATAGCTTAGGACTGTCCCTCCTAGGAATGCTACTGTAGTGCTTAAGGCCATAGCTAGTACGCTAAATTCTGCGGCCGACTCTTCTGTAAGTATGTCCCCTACTCTATTTAGGAGAAGAGTATCCTGATCCACGCGAGTCTTCAATACACCGTTGTACGTAGAGAGAGCATCTACCTTACGGATGGACAGTGTAAGCCGTCCCTCTAAGAAATGCCGCCTCTTACGATTCGTAGAGTACTCTGCGTACACTTTAAGATAGTGCTTAGACTCATCTAATGTAAGACAGTTGAATTCTATGTTATCTACGATACACCGAGTCCATGTGGGTTTCTCTAGAGGGGGAGGTAGGGTATCTTCACCCGGACCTTCACAGAAAGCAGAGGTAACGGCCATAGATATGTACATAAATGCCGCGACTAGTACACTGAAGAGAATAACGCGGTCCCACATATCATTACTCATAGTAAGCCCCCCGTCTTATCTTCGCTCGAAAGCTTCTGTGCCGCATTCGCTACAGAGTTTCGTAGCGCCGTGTTGGATAATCACGCCGGTTAGACAGTATGCGCACGCTTCAGCGAGTGCAGAAGCTACTTTACTCCCTCCCGCGTGGGTAGAACCCTCCTCCTCAGTTTTTTCCGTAGCGTGATCTTTCTGGTGAACTCCGTACTTTTCCATAAGACTCTCCTATTCTATTCTATTCCGTACTAGGTTAACTCCGCTTTCTAACTTCCATCCCTAGATCTTCAGGGGTCACGTCCCAATCGACGCCGACCTTAACGCTCCTATCCCCTCGGCACTCGTCAAAGAATGCACACCACTTCTCTGTACAGACCCAGCCCTCAGGGTCCGTCTTAGTGTAGGTACCCTCAGACACGAGCCACGCCGTCTCTAGGAAGACTTGCGCTGCGTGGGTAAGCTCCCCCCGTGATCTAAGCGAATAGTCAGAGCCATCTACATGCGGATTCGGGTGGGGGATTATAGCGACGTCTCCCTTTGTATTCCGCCTCCTACATATCTCGAATCCTACTTTGTACGTTCCTGTCGCGGCAGCGTACAGGCTTAGCTGTAGGGAGTTATGTACTTCGTTTTTCCCCTTATTCTTTCCCGTGACTTTTATATCACGTATGATATCCGTCGGCTGTATAGATGTCGCGTGAGGATCTATCCCCATCGCTTCCTCCGCCGCGAGGTCCCGGTCCACTATATCAATATACCCCAGGATAGGCACACTTATCTCACGCGTCCCGGAAGGATCACGCCCGGTGAATACGCTAAATACCCGCTCTTCCGTCATACGAGGCCGGAGATCGCTAAGACGGTCCTCTACGTAGGAGCTCACGAGTTGCTCCGCCTCCCCTAGAAAAGACTTCTGAGAATTCGTGGCCCGGGCGTCACCGTCCCTAGAGTAGTCCAGCTTACTTAGATATTCTTCTCCGTATTTATGGAGGATCTTATCTACGTAGCCTTTTTCCGGTACGTTGAAATCTCTATCCCGATACTCTGTAATTATATGCTCTAGGGCCGTGTGTACGTAGCTACCCATGTTTATACTAAAGTTAGTCCCCTCAGACTTCCGGTCCAAGTATTTGTACGCGTAACGTCTAGCACATTTGCTGTATGTATTAAATTGCGACACAGAGAAGTGTCCACTAGGCAGAGTTAATAGCGTCGATTTCAGCTTAGCTATCCTACCGCTTTCAGTCTCGTTCATCTAACCTCACTCCTGTCCTACTCTATTTTAGGCGTCTTCAGAAATACTTTTTCCTTCCACTTTAAATTTGTGCAAGGTACGGTACGGTACTCCTCGTTCTTTAGCTATGGACTTCTTCGACAGAGTAGTCGAGATGTTACTCCGTGAGGATATGGGTCCGTGAATCTCCTTATATTTATGTACTTTTTTTATGACGCGGAGAGCCGCCGCGCGTTGTTGCATACCATCATTAGTCTCGTCTAGCATCTGGTGGAGGTTCCGCTCTGTTTGTGCTGCGGACAGTCCCACCGCTATAGAAGGGCGCCCTTTAGTATCTTGCCGCTGGATACGTACATTAGGGTTTTCCTCAACACACATTGCTAGGAGAGCCGCAACACGTTCTCCGTTGCTCTTTATCCTCCACTCTTGCGAGCCGTAGTTATAGCAAGTAAGCTGCTCCCACCCAACATAATCCTGGTAGTTTCCAAAATGTATACCTAAAGAAACGCCCTCGTCCGCTCTGTCCTGTAACTCTTTAATTTTGGCCCTAGCGTGTTTTTCAACGACAGAGGCGTCGGGGACATAGGGCGTTGGCCCCGGTCCCATATCAGGGTGGATAATGAACTTTGATTGGTCGTTCCACTTAGGCTCGAACTTAAATGTGGGGTCCTCTTGTACCACAGATCCGCCCGTTTTCGTAATCGACTCAACGAGCTCGTCCCCACTGACAGAGGACACCGTCGTCTTTAGCGATGACTTCTTTCTAGCAATAGCAGCCCGGCGGTCCTGGGGTATATTCTCTGTAGCAGGCCGCAGCTCCTCGTCTCGCGATTTGAACAAGGCTTCGAACCCTGCGTACTGTGGGCCTCTTACATACTCGATAGCGCAAGTATTATCCTCAAGCCATCTTATCGAAGCTATCTCCGCACCCAGTACAGTGTAAGTCTCCTCAATGAGAGAAGTGATATCCTCTTGCGTTAAATACGATGTCTGTATTCCGAATAATCCTACCATGTTATATCCTCTAGTGGGTCAGTCTAGCAACGCAGGCTTAGATTTAATACGCGTTACTCTATCAGGGCATATCCTACACCCCGCGGTGAAAGGCTGTATACCTCCCTCTATGCAAGGCGCTGCGTGTACGCATGTAACACACGCCATCCTATTTGTTACGGCTTCCGCTAACCCCTCTTTCACTTTTAGTGAGGCGCGTAGTGCTTCGTGAAGAGACCCCGGAACTAGGAGTCTATACACTGTAACTTTCCGCTCTTGTCCGATCCTGTAGTTTCTCTCAAGTGATTGTGTGTAGGGTTTCAGATCGTAGGTCCACCCCGCGTATATAGTATAGTTGGCCGCGTTGAGAGTTACACCTATACCTGTAGCCATTTGAGATAGATAGACCCTACAGTCCGGGTCATTATTGAATTTGTCCTCTAGCTCTGTTCTATTCCTAGTGGAACCATCTACTCTAACGTACCCTACTTTTTTCTTAGTAAGTACTCGCTCGATGAGGTCCATAGATATGAGAAACCAATCCCATATGATTACTTTATTAGCCTCGTCAGCTAAGATGCTGTCTAGCAGATCACTTAGCCTATCTAGGCGAGGCTGCTTCTTAGCTATAGTATGCTTCGCTTCATAGACGGGGAAATCGGGTCCCTCAGGGTACGTTGTCTCCTTGTAGGAGATGTATCCATTTAGCAACTGGAGCATTCTGAGGATCCGCTCGGTCACATTCGTGAGCGTTATTTCTTCATCGTCTATAAGAGTCGTTAAACTCGTTACTAGCGCATTATACGACTCACGTGTCCCCTTGTCTAGATGATAAGGTATATCTATAAACTGGCGTCCAGGCAAATCGAGGCAGTCTTCCTGCTTTTTTCTTAGAGAGACGAGACCTGTTATCTCCGCCAGAGATATAAGATTCTTATACCCTAGCGTTAGCCACGTCATCTTAAATTTATTACTCCTACAGGAGGCACAACCCCTTGTCGGACTAGTGGAAGACTTCTTCTTAGTAATAGGATCTACACTGTATGCGGGCTTATTAAGCATATGGCACACAGAACAGATGTATGCAGGCTCTAGTACATGGTATCTACGTTTAAAATGGAATTCGTTATCAGTCACTAGGAAGGGTGCTAAGAACTTCAATTGACCATATAGGTGGAGCGGGTCTCCTAGGTTAGGCGTCCCGGACAGTAGCACCCGTCTACGCGTTTTAAGCGTAGAGATAATAGACTTAGTGCGAATTGACCCGGGGGACATGAGGTAATGACTCTCGTCTAGAACTGACATGTTAAGCCGCGGGACTATGGGAGAGAGAGGCCCCTCGTCTTTAACGTCGTTAACGTATGTCCCATAAGACATCACGACTACGAGACTACTAGTACGCGACGCATCTTCTACCCGTGAAGAGAGACGCGTGTACGCCTTACGTCTCTGCGCCTTGGTCATAGAGCCCCCGCGGGAATTACACAGATTGTGTAGTTCAAATACGCCGCGCTTGCGTTCGTCTATCGTCGTATGCTTCTCAAATTCACGAGACCAATTCATTACGATATTAGCAGTAGGGCATAGGATTAGCGTGAATAGCGCCTCGCCCGCAGCGACTAGTTCCCTCATCGCGTCAATAACCGTCTTCGTTTTTCCTAGTCCCGGGTGAAAGAACAGCGCACATCTTAAGTTATTAACAACGCGCTTAACTCCCTCTAGCTGATGAGCGAAGGGGGGGAGTACACAACGGCGGGCAAGCGCTGAGTCTTCCCCAGGGTCTGTCAAGGCCTGCTGGTCTTCCCCCGCCGCTTTAAGCGCGTCCTTCGCTGCGTCCGTCCAGGGTATACCCGGGAAGACCCTCTCTAGATCGTCATGAAAATACTGAGCGAAGGGCGCGTAAGCAGGGAAGTACACGTGCCGTCGGATTCCGTCCTTTTTTAGCTTAGGAGCTACCAAGCCAAAGATCCGTTTATACCCTTGCGCGTAAGGTTTGTAGTACGGTAATCTGAAGGCTAGCGGATTTCCCGGAGCGAGATCTACGAGCATTATGAGACGGGACGTAACGTTTGTCACTTTATCCTCAATATCGTCCATGTCTTTCCTACTTTCCTAGAGGTTATTAAATGTCCAGTGGGATGCTTTCTGCAGGAGCGGGTACTAAAGTAACAGAGATGTTCAATTATCGGCGGGGTCTCCCTAACCCTATGTTCGATTTCCTCAGCGGATTTATGCCTCGGTCCCTGAAGGACTTGTTCCGCTGGTGTGAGTACCTGTACTTCAATAATTCGAACATCTACATAGGACTCCAGAAGCAAGCGGACTACATCATAACAGATGTCACGTACGAAACCGTTAAGCTTGATCTCAAAGAGAAGTATAAGGAGCTCTTCAACAAACATCTACATATTAATAGCCTACTTAAGGCTATACAAATGGACAAGAGCATCTACGGTAACGTAGTGATTAGTATTAATCAGGCTATAGACCGAATGTACTATTGCAAGAGTTGTGATACTAAGATTTTTCTGAAGCATGCAGACTCTGAAGACTTCAAGTACCACTGGCAGAAGTGCCTAGTTGATTTCACATGCCCTGTCGTTAAATGCGACAAGAGACACAGTGTCCACATCGATGACTTCGATGATATCCCTAGACGGACTATGGACGCTATCCGCGTGATCCGATGGGACATCAAGCTCATAGATATCGAATACAACTATATCACGGGGGAGCAGAGGTTCTGGTACAAAATACCTCAAATCATCCGCGACTCAATCAAAGCGTCAAATCCCCTTTTCATTACGAATATGCCTGCAGAGTTTCTTAAGACAGTCTCAGACCCTAAGAAGTCCTTCTTGCTCCCAGAGGAGAATGTTCTACATCTTAAGAACCCGGCCCCCGCAGGAATTGAAGGAGCATTCGGTCTTCCTAAACTCACCGCATCGTTGAAGAAGCATTACTACGCTGCGGTGCTGCGACGCGCAAACGAAGCTATTGCACAGGGGTATATTGTACCGCTGAGGATCCTCTCGCCGCAACAGACTAACAGTGCGGCGAACCCTATATCAACTATAAGTGGTGCCAAATGGGCCGGGCGTCTTTCGCGTGCATTCAAGCAGCATCGACACGATCCTCTCCACGTCCACATCGCCCCTGTTGGTGTCTCAGTCACACAGATTGGGGGGCAAGGGCGCGCGCTCATGACGCTAGGGGAAATCAATCAGGCGGAAGAAGATATCATCGCGTCCATCGGGCTATTCAAAGAGTTCATCTACGGAGGCCTCTCCTGGACAGGCTCTAGCGCGACGCTGCGTATGCTCGAAAATACGCTAGAGCCGGAGAGGGCCGACCTTATTCGAACGATCAACTGGCTATCACACCAGTCGGCCAAGTGCCTCAAGTGGGAGAAGATCGAACATGACATGACGCCATTCAAGTTTATCGACGACGTGCAGCAAAAGTCACTAGAGATAAATGTGTCGCAATCAACCGGGCACCTCTCTACAAGATCCATCGCAGAGATGTTCGGTCGTGACCTAGATAAAGAAAGGGAGCGCACGATGGAGGACACACTCGCGCAGTCCCGTATGGAGAAGACGCTTAACAATAAGATGACGGAGATGGAAAACTCCCTGGCGCAAGCGGCACAATCAGAGGCAGCGTCTAACTCAGCTACAGGACTCAACTACGACCAGCAAGCCGTATACGCGCAAGCTGAGCAGATAGCAGCGCAATGGGCGCAGCTGCCTTATGAAGAACGCAGGTCAGAGATGTCCGCCATGCAGAACGAGGACATGGTTATGTACGCTGTAGCACGTATGATACTGTCCCAGCAATCCCAGAACCAACAAGGGCAGCAACAGCAACAGTAGGAGCGCTGTCATGGCCTAAAAACTCTAAGCAAAAAAGAAGCCCCCACACGTATTAGTGTGTGGGGGCGAGGGGCGCTAGGAGGGCGCTAGGCGGGCGGGGAGGCGGGCGGTTCGGAGGTACACGTCCGCCTCCTCCACCGAGAGGCGTCCCGCTGCCTCATGTGCGGCGCTCAACTCCGCCTCCGACGCCGCGAGCGCCGCCTCCGCCGCGAGGAGGTGGCAGCGTACCACCTCCTCGCGGAGGTGGCATAGGCGCTCCCTCTGCACCAACACCACCAACACCACCAACACCAACACCGCGACCAACACTACTATTGCAACAAACATAATACCCCTCCTAGGAGTTATTACGTTAATGAGGTCTCAGCAGACAGTACGCCTACTGCTGACCTCGAAAACTTTGTAATAGAGATCTCTATTACATAATCTTATACCAGTT
>VAPH01066115.1_pt1 | contig 19647 bp, 17 predicted proteins | sample 3393861 | NCBI WGS metagenome assembly VAPH01 (sample SAMN08290439, study PRJNA428436) | hydrothermal vent metagenome | isolation source: Deep-sea hydrothermal vent chimney | place: Atlantic Ocean: South-mid Altantic Ridge | reverse complement strand
TCGTATTTACCTTTCTGCATATCATTCTGGTAAGTAAGCCAGTTCCCGGGAAATTTGTAGATTATCTTTTTATTGATTACCCTGGATAAGTAATCTGCAACTGGTTTGTACATTTTTGTTTCTTTTGCAACCGGCCCCCTTGGCGGAGCTGTGAAAATTATTTCACCTTTGGCAAAAGATGCTGCTGGCATAAAAACGAGCATGAAAAATAAAATGACAGTTCCAGTGGTATTAAGATGCTGATGCATGGCATATACGCTCTATCTTGGCAGTTCAATTAAAGAAATGGATAAAAAAATAATTTAGACACGGTCTAATTATAATTTTTAAAGATAAACAAACATTAACCTTATCTATAATGTAGTTCAGCCAAGTGGTTGATCAAGGGCAAAACGTTCTCATTTTTAGCAGGGGCTGTTCAGGCAGTTTTTTGACTTCGTCAGTCACACTTGCAATCTCACCTAAGGTACACACTGAAATCTTACCCAAAAGTTAGTATCCACTAACATAAGCCACCTCACGAGCTGGTAAGCGCTTACCAACCCATTGCATAAGGATGTGCAGGTGCCGCAAAGCCCATGGAAGGGCGAGCGCGGCCATTGATCGATTCTCGCTAAACGCCTGTCCAAAAAGGGAAAAGTACCCACTTACCTGTTCGAAAAAGACTTGCACCGGGGAATAAAGCTATCTATAGTGTCAATAAGTGGGAAAAAGTGGCAATTTGTGGGAAAAATACAAGGGTTTAATACTATGTTTCGTGGCGTTACCTCCATCAATCTGGATAACAAGGGCCGAATGGCCATCCCTACCCGGTATCGGGAGGCGCTGTTACGCCAGTGCGAGGGCCAGATGGTGTTGACGGTGGACAGTCGTGAAAGCTGCTTACTGCTCTATCCCTTGCCCAATTGGGAAGAAATTGAGCGAAAACTTGTGAAATTACCCAGCCTCAATGCCCACGCCCAAAGACTAAAACGCTTGCTGATTGGCCATGCCACTGACGTAGAGATGGATGGTAGTGGCCGTATTCTGGTGGCGCCGCCATTAAGGGAATTTGCCGGGCTGCTCAAGGCCAGCATGTTGATTGGACAAGGGAATAAATTCGAGGTGTGGGCAGAGGACACCTGGAATACCCGTCGTAGCGAGTGGCTGGGAACCGAAAATACAGGGCAGGAAGATTTGCCGCCGGAACTGGAATCGTTGTCATTGTAGGGGGAGTGAATGCCTTATCACATGCACCCGTACTGCTGGAAGCCGCAATTGTCGCGCTCGACATTAAAAAAAACGGATTTTATGTGGATGCCACATTTGGTCGTGGCTCTCATTCACGGGCGATCTTGCAACGACTTACGAAAGAAGGGCGCATCCTGGTGATGGATCGTGACCCACAGGCAGCAGAATATGCACACAGCCACTTTCAGGGTGAATCCAGATTCGAATTCGTATCGGCGCCATTCTCTCAACTCCAGTTAAACCTGGAGGCACGAAACATGATGGGCAAGGTCGACGGGTTGCTTTTTGATCTTGGCGTGTCTTCACCGCAATTGGATGATGCCGATCGCGGATTTAGTTTTCGCCACGACGGCCCGCTTGATATGCGCATGGATACCCGGTCAGGCTTGACTGCGAGTCAGTGGCTGGCCAGCGCCGAGCAACAGGAAATCGCTGACGTGATTAAAAAATATGGCGAAGAACGTTTCGCCTATCGCATTGCCAGCGCCATTGTTCGTGAGCGCCAGGAAGCTGATATCGATACCACTGCCAAGTTGGCGAAAATTGTCAGCCGGGCGGTACCCACCCGGGAAAGAAAAAAAGATCCGGCAACCCGGACATTTCAGGCAATCAGGATATTCATAAACCGGGAGTTGGCGGAAATAGAAACGGTATTGCCGCAAGCTGTCGCGGCGCTCAAACCGGGTGGCCGGCTGGCTGTCATTAGTTTTCACTCACTGGAAGACAGAATTGTAAAACATTTTTTGAGAGACCTGGCCAAAGGTCCGGAATTACCACCAGAGTTGCCGATACGGGCCGATGAATACGAAGCGCCCGTCAGACTTGTTGGTAAGCCAATAAAGGCGTCGGCGGATGAGATCGCAGAAAACAATCGAAGCAGAAGTGCAATTTTGCGTGTCGCTGAAAGGACAGAAACTGAATATGTTACGCACTAACTTTTTATTATATATTGTTGTTATTTTTCTTTCAGTAATAGTTATTCAGCAAAGGCATTACAGCAGACAATTATTTTCAGAGCTTGAAAATCTTAAACATGGTCGTGATTCTTTAAATATTGAATGGGGAAAATTATTACTGGAAGAGGGGGCCTGGTCGCAACATCAGCGCATCGAGTATATAGCGCGCACCCAACTGGGCATGACAATGCCCAGTCCTGACCAGATCGAAGTCTCTATTGGAAATAACAAGGTTCAATAGGAGTCTCACTATGGCAAAAACTAAAAGACCAGTACCCGGACGTCTCCGTCACAATATTGTATTAATTGTTTTCACTGTGGCATTTGTTGTTGTTGCTGGTCGCGCATCGTACCTGCAAATTTTTTCAGCCGATTATTTAAAGCGTGAGGGTAATGCACGTTACCTGCGTGTATCACAGGACAATGCTGTGCGCGGCATGATTGTTGATCGCATGGGCACACCGCTGGCAATCAGTACCCCGGTGGATTCTATATGGGCACATCCCTATACCTTCAATTCTGCCAGGGGAAATATCAAGGAACTAGCCCGGTTGCTCAGCATGAGTGTTTACGAACTAAATAAACTGGCAACAAAAAATGCTAACCGGGAGTTCATGTACCTGAGGCGGCATGTGACGCCAAAAGTTGCTCAAAGAATTAAAGCGATGGAATACCCGGGTGTTTTTTTGCAACGGGAGTACCGGCGTTACTATCCGATGGGTTCAGTATTTGGCCACGTAGTCGGGTTTACAAATATAGATGATGTCGGCCAGGAAGGTCTCGAGCTTTCCTATGAGCCATTGCTGCGTGCAACACCTGGCAAAAAAAGGGTGCTCAAGGACAGGCGCGGAAAAATTGTTGAGACGGTTGAAAGCATATCTTTACCGATTGCCGGTAGAGATCTCAAGGTCAGCCTGGACAGGCGTATTCAGTACCTTGCCTACCGGGAACTGAAAGCGGCTGTTAAAAAACATAACGCCAAGTCAGCATCGGCCATAGTGCTTGATGCAGAAACTGGCGAGATACTGGCAATGGTTAATGAGCCGGGCTTTAATCCCAACAGCAGGTTGGAAAGAAAAAGTCAGTTATTTCGAAACCGGGCCGTGACCGATGTGCTTGAGCCAGGCTCAACACTTAAACCATTTACGATTGCCGCCGCCCTTGAGAGTGGCAGGTATACACCGGGCACGTGGGTAAATACATCGCCGGGTTTCTACAAGATTGGTTCAAAAACAATCCGCGATAGTCATAATTACGGTCGCCTGACGGTTGCCGGTGTCATCCAAAAATCCAGCAACGTGGGTGCGGCAAAAATTGCCTTAACCATTGGCAAACAACGTCTCTGGGATATTTTGACCAGTGTTGGTTTTGGTCAGCGCACTGGCAGCGCCTTGCCCGGTGAGGCCACAGGCAGCCTCCGGAATCCTGATCGCTGGGTGACAATAGATCAAGCGGCAATGTCATATGGTTACGGGATTTCTGTTACCCCTATTCAGTTGGCCCGTGCTTACACGGCCCTGGCAAACCAGGGCAACCTGGTCCAGTTGACGATGCTTCCCGGGCAGGAGCCTGTTTACACAGAGAATGTGATGTCGAAGTCAACCGCAACACAAATAATTCAAATGCTCGAGTTGGCAGCAGGTTCACAGGGCACAGGCAACGCAGCCCAAGTTCGTTTTTACCGGGTAGCAGGCAAGACCGGTACCGTTCACAAGTTGGTTAATGGCCAGTATTCAGATGATGATTACGTTGCACTGTTTGCCGGTGTGGCGCCGGTCTCTAATCCTAAGCTGGTTATGGTGGTTACGGTAGATGGTCCACGTGGCGATCAATATTACGGTGGACAAATTGCAGCACCCGTATTCGCAAATGTTATTGCTGGTGCAATGCGCCTGCTTAATATTCCGCCTGACGCGGGTAGTAAATATAAAAAACAAATCGTTAAAGTAAAAAAATCGGGGCCAGCTTGATGGCGGGCCAGGAAAGATTATGAATGTGTCACTGGAAAAATTGTTAAAACACGTCCCGTATGAAGGAATGGCGCCTGTTGTTGAGGTGAATCATATTTCACTGGACTCAAGAGTGATTAAAAAAGGCGGTTTATTTGTTGCCCTGGCCGGCGAACAATTTGACGGTCGCGATTATATCGATGTTGCGATTGAGCAGGGCGCTTCGGCTGTCCTGTATGACGATAGCGACGGTAAAAAAATTGAATTTATAAACAATCATGATCATAAGCTGGTGCCCGTGCTCGCCATTAAAAATTTAATCAAACATACCGGCACAATCGCTAATAATTTTTATGATGCGCCCTCGGAAAAACTTAAAGTCATAGGCATTACTGGTACAAATGGTAAAACTACATGCGCCCATATCCTGGCAAGTTCACTTGACCAGGAAAACGGACGTTGCGCAATAATTGGTACACTTGGCAATGGCTTTCCAAACGCACTTGAGCCAACGTTAAATACAACTCCTGATGTTTTTAGTGTACACCGCCTGATGGCGGATTTTTTACAAAAGGGCGCAAGATACATTTGTATGGAAGTATCTTCCCACGCCCTGGTGCAAGGCCGTGTTAATGGTGTTGCATTTGATATTGCCGTGTTTACCAACCTTAGCCGGGATCACCTGGATTATCATGGCGACATGAATGCCTATGGCATGGCAAAGGAAAAGCTGTTTAATCTAGCCAGCGTTAAACATTGCATTATCAATAACGACGATGATTTCGGTGCTAAATTACTGCAAAAAATTCAGTCGCAACGGCCAGATTGTAATATTGTTTCCTACGGTATTGGGATTGGTAATAGTTCGTTCTCTGCTGTATCTGTCGTTACTCGCACAAGTGGACTAAAAATTCGGGTTGCAACAGGTAACGATATCATCGATATCAATACCCGTTTAATTGGCAAGTTTAATGTCTACAATATCCTGGCAGTGTTGGCTTGCCTGAAGGTGACTGGAAAATCTCTCAAGCAGTCAGCCACGCTACTGGAAAAAATTACGCCGGTCGCTGGTCGTATGGAACAATTTAAAGGTAGCAACACCCAACCACTGGTTATTGTTGACTACGCCCATACACCCGATGCACTGGAAAAAGCATTATCGGCAATCAGGGAACATTGCCGCAATCTTACCTGGTGCGTTTTTGGTTGTGGCGGCGACAGGGACAAGGGCAAGCGACCGCTCATGGGTCAGGTTGCCGGGCAACTGGCAGACAGGGTCATTCTGACAAATGACAATCCACGCTCAGAACAACCCGAGAAAATTATCCAGGACATCGAATCTGGCCTTGAGCTGGAGCACAAAATAATTTTTGAGCGAAGGGATGCAATTCAATATGCAATCACCAATGCGGGTGGTAATGATGTCGTATTGGTGGCAGGCAAGGGCCACGAAAATTATCAGCTGATTGGCGAAACAAAAGTTTCATACAGTGACCGTTTAACAGTGAGCGCAATCCTGAGGCAAGCCGCGTGATGTCGGCAAGTATTGCAGCCCAAGCATTAAACGCTCACCTGGTTGGTGAAGATGTGATGTTTACCGGGGTATCTACTGACACGAGAACACTGGGCAGGGGCGAAATGTTCATAGCGTTACAGGGGCCAAATTATGATGGTCATGAGTATTTACCAGCAGCTATCTCAGCTGGTGCGTCGGCTTCAATTGTCAGCAAACCAGTCAAAACAAAACTTCCTTATATCCTGGTAAATGACACCCGCACTGCCCTTACCGATCTTGCTTCTTATTGGCGGGGCCAGTTCAATATTCCTGTTATTGCCGTTACCGGCTCAAATGGAAAAACGACCGTCAAGGAAATGATCGCTTTAATTCTTGGCACCCGGGCACCGGCACTGGCGACGGCAGGCAATCTTAATAACGATATTGGCGTGCCTAAAACATTGTTACGGCTAAGAGAAAAACATGCCTGTGCAATTATTGAAATGGGTATGAACCATACCGGCGAAATACATAATTTAACTATGTTGACAAGGCCGACCGTTGCCGTCATCACCAATGCTTCTGATGCCCATATTGGTGAGCTTGGTTCACTACAGGCAGTTGCCGAAGCCAAGGGCGAAATTTTTGACGGGCTTTCTGCTGATGGAGTTGCTGTCTTAAATGCTGACGACGACTTTATCTCGTTATGGAAACAAAAAACTTCAGACAGGACTACTTTGTTATTTGGTTTAGAGAAAAAAGCCGATGTGTTTGCAGAATATAAATTAACACAGTCAGGCAGTGAAATTCATCTTACGACACCCAAAGGAGATATCAATATGAGCTTATCTGTTCTTGGAAAACACAATGTATTAAACGCGGTTGCAGCTTCGGCAGCATCTATCGCCGTTGGTGCAGAGTTACATGATATACGCGATGGTCTTGAGAAGCTTAGGGCCGTCAGTGGCAGGCTAGAACTACAGGCGGGCATTAACGGCACGAGAGTCATTGATGATACCTACAATGCCAACCCTGCATCTTTATCAGCGGCCCTGGAAGTACTGAAGGATTCTGTTGGTGAACGGATTCTGGTTTTGGGCGACATGGCAGAGCTGGGAGATGCGGCACCGGAAATTCATTACCGTGTTGGTGAGCTGGCCAAACGTGTCGGTGTTGCCCGACTGTTCGCTTTAGGAAAATTCTCAAAGCAGGCAGTTAAAGCATTTGGCAAAGGTGGACATCATTTTAAAGATGCCCGGGCGTTGACAGAAGCGTTACTGGATTGCATGCATGCCGAAGCCACTGTACTCGTAAAAGGCTCAAGAGTGATGCACATGGACAGTATCGTTAAAGGGATAGCCCAAAAAAACACAACTAATGTTAGTTAACAAAAGAGAACCTGAATAGTGCTTTTATATTTATTTGACTGGCTGGCTGAAGATATATCTTTCTTCAATGTATTCCGCTACCTGACATTGCGCGGAATCCTGGGCGTATTGACATCGCTTGCCATTTGCCTGGCGATTGGACCGATGATGATTCGACGTCTCAATAAATATCAAATAGGCCAAACTGTAAGAACTGATGGGCCTGAAAGTCATCTCGCGAAAGCGGGTACGCCGACAATGGGCGGGGCGCTGATACTGGTAGCAATCGCAATATCAACGTTGTTGTGGTCAGATTTATCAAATCATTATGTCTGGACGGTTTTACTGACCACCTTGTCTTTTGGTTTGATTGGCTGGGTTGATGATTATAAAAAACTGGTAAACAAGGATCCAAAAGGTATCGGTGCCAGGAACAAGTTTTTCTGGCAATCGGTAGTTGGTTTAAGTGCTGCCATTTTTCTTTATGTAAATGCCAGTCTTCCTGCCGAAACAATCTTGATTGTACCGTTTTTTAAATCGGTCGCGATAAATATGGGACCATTTTTTGTTGTCTTCACCTATCTCGTGGTTGTTGGGTCAAGCAATGCTGTTAATTTTACCGATGGCCTTGATGGCCTGGCAGTTATGCCTACGGTCATGGTTGCGGGCGCACTTGGTTTGTTTGCATACCTGACCGGTAACAGTAATTTTTCAAGTTACCTGTCGATCCCTTACATACCCGGTGCCGGTGAAGTGCTTATTTTTACAATGGCAATCGTCGGTGCTGGGCTGGGCTTCCTTTGGTTTAATACTTATCCAGCGATGGTTTTTATGGGTGACATTGGCGCCCTGGCACTGGGTGCGGCACTGGGGATAGTTGCGGTTGTGGTTCGTCAGGAAATTGTTTTATTCATCATGGGCGGTATTTTTGTGATGGAGACGGTGTCGGTGATAGTGCAGGTCGTTTCATATAAGTTGATTGGCAAACGAATTTTCAGGATGGCGCCCATTCACCACCATTTTGAATTAAAGGGCTGGCCCGAACCCCGGGTGATTGTCAGGTTCTGGATTATAACTTTCATGCTTGTTTTAGCCGGACTGGCTACTTTGAAAATCAGATGATGCAAACAGAATCAAATATTGCCAAACAAGGTTCACAGGCCCTGGTTATTGGCATGGGTCAGACGGGCGCGTCTTGCATCCCTTTTTTGTTAGCACGCGGTTATTCAGTAACAGCACTTGATTCCCGGTTAAATCCACCCTGTTCAAAACAAATACGAAACGATTTTCCCCAGGTCAAAACAGTCTATGGCGTTTTTGATAAGGAGACGATAGATAAAGCAGACATGATAGTTGTCAGCCCCGGTGTTTCGTTAAAGGAACCGACATTGGTAGATGCGATTTCCCAGGGCAAGGATATTGTTGGCGATATAGAGTTATTTGCCCGCGAAGTAAAGGCGCCTGTGATTGCGATTACGGGTTCAAACGGGAAAAGTACCGTGACGACGCTGGTTGGAATGATGTGCAAGGCCAACAACATGAATGTAAAAGTCGGCGGTAATATTGGTGTGCCGGTACTTTCGCTGCTCGATCAAAAAGACGTAGAAATTTTCATTCTTGAATTATCCAGTTTTCAACTGGAAACAACACGCAGCCTGAACGCATTGGCAGCAACTGTACTGAATATTAGTCCTGACCACATGGATCGTTATACCAATGAAGACGAGTATGTAGACACCAAAGCCCGTATTTTCCAGGGTAACGGTGCAATGGTGCTTAACCGGGATGACAGGATTGTAAGCAAGATGGTTATCAAGGGTCGCCAGACTTTTTGGTATGGATTGAATGAGCCTGATTCGCACATGATGTTTGGTGTCACTAAATTTATGGGTGAACGCTGGATATCACGCGGTCAGAAAAGATTATTCCGCGCCAATGAAGTAGCAATGGCGGGCGAGCATAATATAGTAAACGTACTGGCTGCCCTGGCAATTGCAACGATTGCCGGCGTGCCCATAGAAATCTCAAGAAAAGTTATTGCCAGCTTCCAGGGGTTACCCCATCGAATGGAAGTAATTTGTGAGAGTGGTGATGTCACATGGATTAATGATTCCAAGGGGACAAATGTTGGTTCAACCGTGGCTGCACTTTCCGGGGTGAACCGTCCGGTAATTTTAATAGCTGGAGGTGATGGCAAGGGTGCAGATTTTTCATCCCTGGGTGTTGCTATCGAGAAATATGCCAAGGCAGTTGTCCTGATCGGTAAAGATGCCAACTTAATAAAAGACTCAATAACCAGTCATTTACCAGTTTTTAAAGTGGCCGATATAAAACAGGCGGTGATGAAGTCCGCCTCACTTGCTGTCGCAGGCGACGCTGTTTTGTTATCTCCAGCCTGTGCCAGTTTTGATATGTACCGTAATTTTGAGCACCGTGGCGATATATTCAGAGAAACTGTGCTCAAATTATTAAAAATTCGCAAGGAAGGTTTTCAGTGATTGCGGCCACACATAGCAATCACCAGGCAAGAGCGGCCGGCAGTGAACAGGCCAGATGGGACCCGGTGTTGTTGTTCACTTTTACAGCGTTGGTATCAATCGGCATGCTGATGGTTTATTCGGCATCATTGCCAGTCGCGATCCAGACAACTGGCAACGGATTTTCAATTGCATTCCGCCACCTGATCCACCTGGCGATTGGTCTTAGCCTCATGTTTTTTGTCATGCACACACGGGTTCGTTATTGGCAAGTTATGGGACCTTACCTGCTCTTGGGTGGAATTGCCCTGTTGATACTGGTATTGATTCCCGGTTTTGGTGTCCATGTAAATGGTAGTTCCCGTTGGCTGAATCTTGGATTATTCAATGTCCAGCCATCTGAGTTTGTGAAACTGTTCGTCGTAATTTATATGTCGGGTTACCTTGTCAGGCGCAAGGATCGATTACGAGAATTTGTGCCAGGCATAGTCATGATTAGCCTGGTCGTGGCGATTATTGGTGTTTTGTTACTGCAAGAACCGGATTTGGGATCACTGGCCGTAATCAGTGTGACGGTTTTAGCAATGATGTTTTTAGCGGGTGTACGTTTTCTTCATTTCATAATGATAATGGCCACGGGAATAGGTGGCATGGTTATTTTGACGATGGTCGCACCATACCGAATGAATCGTATTGCCGGTTTTATCGATCCGTGGGCCGACCCTTTTAATACTGGCTTTCAGTTAGTACAGGCACTCATCGCGTTTGGACGTGGTGAATGGTTTGGTGTCGGCCTCGGTGCCAGCATTCAGAAATTGTCATACCTGCCTGCTGCCCACACCGATTTTTTACTGGCAATCCTGGCAGAAGAGCTGGGGTTGCTTGGCGTGCTCACCGTCATTATCTTATTTGCCATTCTCGTTTTTCGGGCCATGAAAATCGCGCAGCTCGCCGAATTTGCCGGACAGATTTTTGCCGCCCGCTTGTGCCAGGGCATTGCCATTCTTCTTGGTGTGCAAGCATTAATTAATATGGGCGTAAATATGGGTTTGCTGCCAACCAAAGGCCTGACGTTGCCTTTGCTGAGCGCGGGCGGCAGTAGCTTGATAGTAAGTAGTATTAGCGTGGGATTGTTATTACTTGTTGAACGAGAGATAAGAACAAAATCATGGCCTCAAAAAAAATCAGCATAATGGTACTTGCCGGTGGTACCGGCGGCCACATTTTCCCGGCGCTGGCGGTGGCTGACTGTCTGCGTTCGCAGGGGGTTAATATTACCTGGATGGGCGCCTCTGGCGGCATGGAAACCCGGATTGTGCCAAAGGCAGAATTTGAAATTGACACCGTGCCAATAAAAAAATTAAGAGGTGTTGGCCTGTTGAGCTGGCTGTTAATGCCCGTAAACCTGTTTATTGCAGTTGCCCGAGCCTGGGTAATTTTAGGAAAACGTCGACCGGATACTGTACTAGCCATGGGTGGTTTTGCGTCTGGCCCCGGGGGATTGGCTGCCTGGTTGCGTCGAATCCCGATCGTTGTCCATGAGCAAAATGCAATACCTGGATTAACAAATCGCGTGCTTTCAATATTTGCCAGAAATGTTTTATGTGGCTTCCCGAATGTTTTTGCCAGCCTGCCCAAGGCCCAACACGTTGGCAATCCCGTGCGCAAGGAGATAAACGACATACCGTCTCCAAAAGAAAGATTCTCGAGTCGGTCTGGACCATTACGATTACTGATCATTGGCGGCAGTTTGGGGGCGCATGTATTAAACCAGACGCTGCCGGAAGCTGTAGCAAATATAGAGGAACAAAAGCGTCCCGAGATTCGGCATCAGACAGGACAGCAGGACGCGATTGAAACGGTGTTGCAATACAGAAAGTATGATGTTGAAGCCAAAGTGGACGCATTTATTAATGACATGGCTGGCGCTTTTGCCTGGGCAGATTTAGCGATATGTCGTGCTGGCGCAATGACAATTGCCGAACTGGCTGCTGCAGGTATGGCGTCCATACTTGTGCCCTATCCCAGTGCTGTTGATGACCATCAAACCGTGAATGCCGGGTTCCTGGTCGATAATGGTGCTGCCATGTTAATTCCAGAAACAGAATTTAATATCCAGCGGCTCACAGAAATAATTTCACAGCTTGGTGGCAATCGAGATGTTGTATTAGGTATGGCAGAAAAAGCACGTAGCTGTGCCTCGCCTGATGCCGCAGAAGTTGTTGCAGAAATATGTATGGAGGCTGCCCATGCGAAATCAAATTAAGAATGTTCATTTTGTCGGCATTGGCGGTGTTGGCATGTGTGGCATCGCTGAAGTGCTACACAATCTTGAGTATAAGGTATCAGGCTCGGATATGTCTGAAAATTCAAATACACGCAGATTGTCGAAACTGGGTATCAGTGTATTTATTGGCCATGAAGCCAAACATGTTATCGGGTCTGACGTGGTTGTGGTTTCAACGGCAGTATCTGAGGACAACCCTGAAGTTCTTTGTGCTCACGATAAAAATATACCGGTGATACCGAGAGCAGAGATGTTGGCAGAACTAATGCGGTTTCGTCAGGGCATAGCCGTTGCTGGCACGCACGGTAAAACCACTACCACCAGTTTAATCGCAAGCGTGATGGCAGAGGCGGGGCTCGATCCTACCTTTGTTATTGGTGGAAAATTAAATAGCACAGACGCCAATGCCAGGCTTGGTAGTGGCGAGTACATGGTCGCAGAGGCGGATGAGAGTGACGCCTCCTTTTTGCACTTGTTACCCGTAATCGCAATCGTGACCAATATTGATGCCGATCATATGGCCACTTACGACGGTGACTTTGAAAAACTGAAACAGGTTTTTGTCGACTTTATTCATAACTTGCCTTTCTACGGGTTGGCGATCATGTGTATCGATGACCCGGAAGTCAGGAAGATAATTCCTTTGTTACACAAACCGGTGCTGACATATGGTTTCGATGATGATGCAGATATTCGTGCATGGGATGTCAGGCAAAATGGCATACAAATGAATTTCAAGGTTGCTACCAAAGACAACAGCCATTGGCTTGATATCACGACCAATAGCCCGGGCGCTCATAATGTCCTCAACACACTGGCAGCGATTAGTGTTGCCCATGTGTTAGATATTGATAAAAAAGCTATTGCATCAGGGTTAAGTAAATTTCAGGGGATTAATCGACGCTTCCAGGTAAATGGCACGATCAGTGTTAACGGTGGTGACGTCATTTTTATTGATGACTATGCTCATCACCCGACAGAAATTGCGGCAACACTTGATGCGGTTCAAAAAGGCTGGCCTGAGAGACGGATTGTTACGATTTTTCAGCCCCATCGTTATACACGAACCCATGACCTTTTTGATGATTTTACTGTCGTGCTCGACTCTGTTGATTTGTTGCTTGTATCCGAGGTTTATGCCGCCGGTGAAAAACCCATCAGCGGTGCCGACGGCCGGGCCTTGTGTCGGGCAATCAGGGCACGAGGCCATACGACCCCGATTTTTGTTGAAGACATTACAAAGCTTAGCGATGCACTCAAAGATATTCTCAAACCGAATGATTTAGCGCTAACACTGGGTGCGGGAAATATAGGCCTTGTGGCGAGTCAGTTGCCTGAACAAATGCAGGAGGCCTGGTCATGATGGTGGCCCAGGTTAATACGACAGGTTTAAGAGGCGAACTCAGGTTTGATGAACCAATGAGCAAACATACCAGCTGGCGTGTTGGCGGACCCGCTGATAATTATTACCTGCCACAAGATCTTGATGACGCGACAAATTTTCTGGCACGCCTGCCGGATGATATGCCCGTTTACTGGATAGGACTGGGTAGTAATTTACTGGTCAGGGACGGTGGCATCAGGGGCGCCGTAATCGCAACAGGCGGGTTATTAAATAAAATGAACATGATCGACGAAAATACCTTGCGTTCAGAAGCAGGTGTGAGTAGTGCCAGGGTTGCGCGTTTTAGTGTTGAACATGATTTAACAGGCGGTGAATTTCTTGCGGGCATACCCGGAACTATAGGCTGTGCCCTGGCGATGAATGCTGGTGCATTTGGTGGTGAGACCTGGAATGTTGTTTATGCGGTCGATGTCATTACAAAAAAGGGAAATATAAAACAGCGAATGGCCAGTGAATTTGAAGTTGGTTACCGCCGCGTGAAAACTTTTGACAATGAGTGGTTTGCTGCCGGCTACTTCAGGCTTGAAAATAATAAAAGCATTGATGGCAAAGCCTTAATAAAGAAGTTACTGAAAAAACGCGGCGAATCTCAGCCGACCCAGTTGCCAAATGCCGGTTCTGTTTTCAAAAATCCTGAAGGCGATCATTCAGCACGCCTGATTGAGGTCAGTGGATTAAAGGGCACGAGTGTTGGCGGTGCGAGCGTTTCAGAGTTACATGCAAACTTTATAATTAATAATGGCAATGCCATGGCAGCAGATATAGAAAATTTGATTTATGAGGTGCAGTTGCAGGTAAAAAAACAACATGCCATCACATTAGAGCCTGAAGTGAGAATCATAGGAGAGGCCCGGTGAATCCTGAGGATTTTGGAAAAGTTGCCGTACTCATGGGCGGTATCTCGACCGAGCGAAAAATTTCACTGAAAAGTGGAAGGGCTGTTTTAGCGAGCCTGGTAAGCAGTGGTATTAATGCAACCGAAGTAGATGCAGGTTATGACTTGTTTGAGAAAATGCGTACCGGAAATTTTGATCGTGCGTTTATTGCACTCCATGGTCAGTGGGGTGAAGACGGTGTTGTTCAGGGTGGTCTCGAGATGATGAATATTCCCTATACCGGCAGTGGTGTACTTGCCTCTGCGCTCGGTATGGACAAGTTGCGAAGTAAACGTCTCTGGAACTCGGTCGGCATTATTACACCAGAATATATTGAGCTTAAATCCCAGGGTAGTTTTCAGGACGTGCAAGACTGGCTGGCTTACCCGGTGGTTGTTAAACCATCTCGTGAAGGCTCAAGCCTTGGCATGACCATTGTTAAAAAACCGGAAAATATTCTGGCGGCCTGGAAGTTGGCCCGTGGACATGACGATTGCATATTTGCCGAACGATATATCGAAGGTAAGGAGTACACGGTGTCTATCCTGGGCAGAGAAACATTGCCAGCAATATGTGTTGAGACTGATGCCGAATTTTATGATTACGATGCCAAGTATTTATCAAGCAAGACGCGCTATTTATGTCCCGCCGGACTTCCGGCAAAGGCCGAGAAAAAACTGGCCGACATTGCTATTAAGGCTTTCGACACTGTTGGTTGTCAGGGCTGGGGTCGTGTTGATTTTTTGCTGGATAAAAATGGCACACCTTACGTATTGGAGGTAAACACAGTGCCTGGGCTGACTGATCATAGCCTGGTACCAATGGCGGCAAAACAGGCCGGTTTGGATTTTAACGAACTCATGATAAAGATTCTGGAGAGTAGTTATGTTGACCGCCACTGACACAGGGCTTATGGCTCAAATGTTTGGCCATCGACATATCAGGTTCATGGTACAGGCAATTGTTCTTGTTCTTGTTGTTTCTGTTGTGATGCTATTCATGGATTGGGGACTGCGGTCAGGCACGATGCCAATAGAAGAAGTAACCTTTAAAGGACGATTTAAAAATATTACCCATACCCAGCTTGAGAATGTCGTCGCCAAACATCTGAAAAATAATTTTCTGGTGGTGAACCTGGAAACTATACAAATTGATATCGAAAAGTTGCCGTGGATTTATCGTGCTTCCGTCAGGCGGAAGTGGCCATCAGGTTTATATGTCGAGTTCATGGAGCAGGAAATTGTTGCGCGCTGGGGCAAGAATGTCTGGCTGAACAGTGACGGAGATATTGTTAATTTAGACAGCACAAGACTGGAGACAGAAGCGATGCCCTTTATAACAGGGCCGGAAAAAGACTCAGAACAGCTTTTGCAAATCTTTAAAAACTACCAGCAAAGATTCAAGAATATTGGCATTGGTCTTAACAAGTTAATTGTTTCCAAGAGAGGCAGTTATCGCCTTATTACGGATACAGGCATTGAAATTATTTTAGGAAAACATGATATCGAGTCGCGAATAAAAAGATTCCTTAATAGTTACCAGGACATTCTGGCAAGACACCAGGGCGCATTCAGCCGCGTAGATCTGCGTTATACCAATGGATTTGCGGTGCTCTGGAATGAAACGGCAAGTAATGAATTCAAGCATAGCGTTTTATGGGGGACATATGTCAAAGCGTGACGACGAAAAGCTGATTGTAGGTCTTGATATCGGGACATCAAAGGTGCTCGCCATTGTTGGTGAAATATCTCAAACCGGGGAAATCGAAGTGATTGGCGTCGGCCATCATCCTTCGCGTGGACTCAAAAAAGGTGTCGTGGTGAATATTGAATCGACGGTGCAATCAATTCAACGCGCCGTCGAAGAAGCTGAACTAATGGCGGGTTGTCAGATTCATTCGGTGTTTGCCGGGATCGCGGGTAGTCATATTAGTAGTTTCAATTCCCATGGCATTGTCGCGATCAAGGACAGGGAAGTTGCCCGGGATGACGTTGAGCGTGTCATCGAAGCGGCGCGGGCACTGGCTATTCCAGCAGACCAAAAGATACTGCATGTACTGCCCCAGGAATTTATTATCGATAAACAAGAAGGTATTCGTGAGCCAATAGGTATGAGCGGCGTCAGGCTTGAGGCAAAGGTACATGTCGTGACCGGTGCAGTCAGCGCGGCCCAGAATATTATCAAGTGTGTGCGCCGATGCGGCCTCGAAGTAGATGACATTATTCTGGAGCAACTTGCATCAAGTTTATCTGTACTCACGGAAGACGAAAAAGAGCTGGGTGTCTGCCTGGTTGATATTGGCGGCGGTACCACGGACATCTGCGTATTTACTGACGGTGCCATCAGGCATACGGCCGTGATCCCTATTGCCGGTGATCAGGTCACTAATGATATTGCCGTGGCATTACGCACGCCAACCCAGCATGCCGAACAAATCAAGAAAAAATATGGTTGTGCGCTAACACAGTTGGCGAAAGCCGATGAAAGTATTGAAGTGCCCAGTGTTGGCGAACGACCCGCTCGCCAGTTATCGCGGCAAACCCTGGCCGAAGTGGTAGAGCCCAGAATGGAAGAATTATTTACCTTGATCCAGGCGGAGTTACGCCGCAGTGGATTTGAGGACGTGATTGGCTCCGGTGTTGTTATTACCGGTGGCAGCTCAAAACTTGAGGGCATGGTCGAGTTGGCAGAAGAGGTTTTTCACATGCCAGTACGACTGGGATTGCCACAGTTTGTCGGCGGCCTGACTAATATTATTCAAAACCCGATTTATGCAACCGGGATTGGACTCGTGATTTTTGGCGCCAAACATGGTGATGGCAAATCTTTTATGGATCACGGTATGGAGGATGCGGGGTTTAAAAAAGTATTTCAAAAGATGAAGAGCTGGTTTCAGGGGAATTTTTAATGTTTTGGGTATATTTAAATAAATTTATTTTTAACTTTAACTTTAACGTGTAGTTGATAGGAGGTATCAAATGTTTGAATTAATGGACACATATGACCAACAAGCGGTTATCAAAGTAGTGGGAGTTGGCGGTGGTGGTGGCAATGCCATAGAACACATGGTAGCTGCAAACATTGAAGGTGTTGATTTCGTTAGTGCCAACACTGATGCTCAGGCGCTAAAGCGATCCGCAGTGCCAACCGTACTGCAGTTGGGCGCAAATTTAACCAAGGGACTAGGCTGCGGGGCTGACCCTGCCATTGGCAGACAGGCTGCGATTGAAGATCGGGAACGGATTGCTGAAGCACTTGAGGGTGCCGACATGGTCTTTATCACTTGCGGAATGGGCGGCGGTACCGGTACCGGTGCAGCACCAGTGGTGGCCCAGGTTGCCAGGGACATGGATATCCTGACAGTTGCCGTTATTACCAAACCCTTTCCATTTGAAGGCAGCAAACGAATGGCCGTGGCGGATCATGGGATTAAGGAATTGTCAGAGTTTGTTGATTCCGTTATTACGATTCCAAATGAGAAACTGCTGACAGTGTTAGGCAAAGAGGCAACCTTGCTGGATGCGTTTGCCAAGGCCAATGAAGTTTTGCAAGGCGCAGTCCAGGGAATTGCCGAGCTTATTACCCGGCCGGGCCTGATTAATGTGGATTTCGCGGATGTCAGAACAGTCATGTCAGAAATGGGCATGGCCATGATGGGATCAGCGGTGGCTTCTGGTGAAGGCAGGGCGGTGCAAGCTGCAGACATGGCCATCTCCAGTCCGTTACTTGAAGATGTAAATATCTCGGGTGCCCGGGGCATACTGGTTAATGTTACTGGTGGTATGGACTTATCCATAGGTGAGTTTGAAGAAGTGGGTAATACGGTGAAGGCACTGGCTTCTGATGACGCAACCGTGGTGATTGGCACTGTCATTGATCCGGAAATGTCTGGTGATATCCGGGTAACGATAGTTGCCACCGGTCTCGGCGAGCAACAAAAACGCCAACAACCGATTAAGGTAGTGAGGACCGGGACTGGGTCTATTGCTTATGACGAAATGGATACGCCAACGGTTATTCGAAACACACGGATAAACAGGGGCAAGGCAAATCCGGCCGCAAGCCAGGGAATGGATTACCTGGATATCCCAGCTTTTTTAAGGAAACAAGCAGATTAGCATTGTCTAATATTGCTGAAGTATTTGATTTATAAAGGAGTATTGCAAGCTGGTCGTGTCCTGCCAGCTATGACGTGCCCGGCGCAACTTGCGCGCTGGACAAAACAGGGTTTTTGGCTTTAAATACAAGCGCTTTCAAAGAAAGCTAAACTGTCACATGAAGAGATGCGAGGCCGATTGGCGCCCCAAGGGCGTTGTTTTCGCGTTTTAAAATATGATCAGGAGGCGCGACAATCATAACGATTAATTTATCTTGATTTAATTTAATTTAATTTAATTTAGATTAATTTGATTGCGCAAATATAATTAATAATTACCTGTGTATTTAAACAGCCAGTACTTATTTTTAAACTCTGGAAGTTGAAAAAAACGCAAGGTAAGTGACCTGGGTTGACCCGTGGACTATGGTTCTGCAGCGGACATTACGAAATAAAATTGGCGCCACTGGCGTAGGCTTGCACACTGGCGAGAGAGTGGTGCTTTCATTAGCGCCCGCGCCCGTTGATACCGGCATTGTATTTCGCCGTATCGACCTTGATAAACCGGTTGAGATTAAAGCCTGCCCGGAAAATGTAGCTGACACCCGTCTGTCTACATCATTAAAAGTTGACAATGTAAGTATTTCTACTGTTGAGCACCTAATGTCTGCACTGGCAGGGCTGGGCATTGATAATGCCTATGTCGATGTCTCGGCACCAGAAGTACCCATTATGGATGGCAGTGCCGGCCCATTTGTATTCTTAATTGAATCAGCAGGCATTAAAGAGCAGGATTCGCCAAAGGAATACATGCGTATTTGCAAAACCATCAGGGTATCCGATGGTGATAAATGGGCTAAGTTTGAACCTTACGATGGTTTCAAAGTCGCATTTACCATTGATTTTGATCATCCAGTTTTGCAAACATCGTCCCAGACATCGACTATAGAATTTTCTTCCACCTCGTTTATCAAAGATGTTAGCCGCGCGCGAACATTTGGTTTCATGCGAGATCTTGAATTACTGCAGGAAGCTGGTTTGGCCAAGGGTGGTGGTTTTGAAAATGCCATTGTCCTGGATGATACCCGGGTGCTCAATGACGATAATTTGCGATACAAAGATGAATTCGTAAAACACAAAGTACTGGATGCTATCGGCGATCTATATTTGCTCGGGCATCCGTTGATCGGAATGTTTAGTGCCCATAAATCCGGGCATGCTCTTAATAATAAACTATTGCGCGCACTGCTTGCTGATGAAAATGCATGGGAACTGGTCACTCAGAACCAGGATCACGCTTCATCAATAAATTTTGTGCAAGCGGTTAATGCGTAAACGCAGGGTTGCGGACGAGGAACAAACATGAACTTAATATTAGTATCAAAAAATACAGGCAGTAATCAACACGTCAGCCTCCACCACCGTCAGGTGGTGATTTTGGCTTTATTGGGCCTGGTTTTCCTGCCTGTTTTTCTGGGGGTCCTGGTCTTTAAGGTCCAGGGCATGATTG
>VAPH01026618.1_pt1 | contig 19664 bp, 19 predicted proteins | sample 3393861 | NCBI WGS metagenome assembly VAPH01 (sample SAMN08290439, study PRJNA428436) | hydrothermal vent metagenome | isolation source: Deep-sea hydrothermal vent chimney | place: Atlantic Ocean: South-mid Altantic Ridge | reverse complement strand
TTTAATAATTCTTTTTCATTTTTACAAATTATAAGTTCACCATCTTCAAAATGTTTATCTATAGGTTTATGATCTTTTATTCCTAATGATTTTAAGTCAACAAGATAAGTAATTAATTTATCATGGTATGAATATGATAACATACAAATTGGATATTTTACATCTATTGGATTTGGAAATTCTCTTTCTTTTCCTGTATAGATTTCAATATCAGTAAATAAAATATTTAAATTTTTAGCTTTTGTTTCTTCTACTTTTCTATTTAAATAATAATCTCTTGTATGTTTAGTATTTATTTTTAAATCACCATCATAACTTTTTTGAAAGTCTAATAAATTCTTTTCCTTATATGGTATTTCATAAAGAGATAATTTATCTTCTTTAATGATTTTTCTATTTTCAATTTTATCATCAATTTTATAAAAATAATAATTATCATTTTCCTCATGATATATTTTCTTATTATCTTTATCTCTAAAAATGAAAAGATTTTTATTTTTTGAATATATAAATTGTACATCTATTAATCTATAATCTTCTGAATAAAATTTCTCTGGAATTTTATAAGAATAATTACCTTCGTTTTTAAGCTTTTTCTTTTTAGAACCAGAACTAATTTGTTTTGATATATTTTTAGATCCTAATGTTTCAGAAACTTTTTGAAAATCAGATTCAAATTTTTCTTCAAAGCTTTTATTTCTATTTACAAAACTTGGATGTACTGTTAGAAAAATATCTATATCATTCCATTTAAAAAAGTTTCCTCTTTTATTTACAATTCCTGAAGTTCCTAAACCAAATGCATTCATAGAACTTGTACCCATAAGAACTACAAGTTTAGGTTTACAAATATCTATTATTTTAAAACAATTATATTTACATAAATCAATAACTTTATCTTCTGGATTTCCTGTTGTTCCATCTTCATTTAATGTTTGACATAGGACAACATTTGTTAAAAGATATTTCTTTTTGTGTAAATCATATTTCTTAAAATATTTTCTAAAAAGTTTTCCTGCCTTTCCAATTAGAGGAACTCCTTTTTCAATTTCATCCTTTCCTGGATTTTCAGCAATAAAAATAACTTCAACTTTAGATAAATCTTTCTCTGAATTAGTTTCAACAATACAACTTTTATTTTCTAATAAATCACATTTCGAACAATCAGATATTGATTTCTTAATACTAAAAGACATAAATTATACCTCTGATTTTAGATTTATATTTTGTTACTATTAAAAAAAATAAAATCTTAAATTAAAAACTTAATTTTTCTATATATATTAATTTTTAAGAATAAATTTTTGTATAAAAAAGGAGACAAATAGATGAATCATAACAAAAAAATAAAATGTTATATTTGTAATAATTATTTTTTAGGATCAAAATTTATATCAAATTATTCAAAATGTTTTGAATGTAAAAATAAGGGGATTAAAATTAATAAAAAGAAAAATATTAAATGTAGTAATTGTAAACAGATAATCACAGTATCTAAATTTGCATCAAATGATAATTCATTATGTATAGTTTGTAAAAAACAAAAACAAATAAAAAAAATTAAATGTTGTAAATGTGAAGAATTTTTTTTAGGATCTGATTTTATATCTAAAAAAACTAATCCAACATGTCCAGAATGTAAAACAAAAAAGAAAAATATTAAATGTAGTAATTGTAGTAAATTAATCACAGTATCTAAATTTGCATCAAATGATAATTCATTATGTATAATTTGTAAAATAAAAAAAATAAAATGCAATATTTGTAAAAAAGAATTTACTTGTTCTAATTATATATTTAAAAACAATAATCCAATATGTCCAGAATGTAAAAATTTAAAAAAATCAGAAAAATATAAAAAAATCATAAAAATTAAATGTTATAATTGTAAAAAAGAATTTACTTGTTCTAATTATATATTTAAAAAAACTAATCCAATATGTCCAGAATGTAAAAATTTAAAAAAATCAGAAAAATATAAAAAAATCAGAAAAATTAAATGTTATAATTGTGTAGAAATTTTTGAAAGCTTTGAATTTAAATCAAATTTACTAACACCATGTCCACATTGTAAAGAAAAAGGTTTTAATAGAATCTATTCAGAAGAAAAAAGGAAAGTAACTTTAAACAAAACTAAAAAAACATGTTTAAAAAATTTAGGAGTAGATAATGTTTCTAAATCTCCAAAAATAAAAAACCAAAAAATAGAATCATGTTTAGAAAATCATAATGTTGAATTTCCATCACAAGTTAAACACTATAAAGAAAAATCAAGAAAAACATGTTTAAAAAATTTAGGGGTAGATCATCCATCTAAATCAAAAAAAATACAAAAAAAATCACAAAAAACATTTATAAAAAAATATTTTTTAAAGGTAAAAAAAGTTTTAATTAATTTAAAACTTGAATTTATTGATAAAGAATTTTTTAATATTAGTTTTCTACATAATTGGAAATGTTTAAAATGCAATAATGTTTTTAAAACATCTTTTTTTAATATTAAATTTAATATATATAAATGTCCTACTTGTTATCCAAGAAATGCTGGACCATCTTATCAAGAATTAGAAATTCTTGAATTTATTAAATTTCTTAATATTACAGACGATATTCAATCATCAAATAGGAAGATCATAAAACCTCTTGAACTTGATATTTATATTCCTGATAAAAAACTTGCGATTGAATTTAATGGATTGCATTGGCATTCAGAAGAATTTATGTCAAGAGATATAAATGAAAAACATTCTTATACTCCTCAAACATATCATCTTTATAAAACAGAAAAATGTTTAGAGAAAGGTATTCAATTAATTCATATTTTTGAGGATGAATGGATATTTAAACAGGATATTGTAAAGTCAAGGTTAAAGCAAATTCTTGGATCTAAAGCTAGGATTAGAATTCATGCAAGAAAATGTATAATAAAAGAAATATCTCCAAAAATAAAAAATGAATTTTTAGAGAAATTTCATATTCAGGGTCCAGATTCATCTAGAATTAAATTAGGAGCTTTTTATGAAGAAGATCTTATATCTGTAATGACATTCTCTAAAGGAAATATCTCAAAAGGTTCTAAGAATATTGAAGGAGTTTGGGAATTAAATAGATTTTGTTCTGATTCTAATTTTCATATCCCTGGAATTGCTGGTAAACTTTTAAGTCATTTTAAGAAAAATTATGATTGGAAAGAGATTTTTAGTTATGCAGATAGACGTTGGAGTCAGGGAAATCTTTATTATAAGTTAGGATTTGAATTATTGAGTATTAGCAGACCTAATTATTGGTATTTAAAAGATTCTAGAAGAATTCATAGATTTACTTTGCGTAAACGTCCAGATGAACCCAAGGATATTTCAGAAAGGATTCTTAGACTTAATGAAGGTTATGGAACAATTTGGGATTGTGGAAGTCTTAAGTTTAAATTATTAAACAAAAAATAACTATATATATTAATATTTAGATTAGGTTATTTGTTTAAAAATAGATTAAATATTTTATTTTGATAAATAAAAAATGGAGGTAAAATAGTTTTTATATCAATTAAAATATTTGGTCATTTTTCCAATCCTTGGTTGGATAATATCATTAGTTTTTTCTGGAGGTAGTACAAGTGAATTTCAATTTAAACACGTCACTAGAGTTAGCAAAAATGGTCTTGGATCTGCGTGAAGAAAAGGAAATTAATTTGAATACAATTTTGTCGTCGTTTAATAATGGGGAACAATCACAAGAAAGGATTTTTTCCAAAAATATATTATTAAGATATCAATGGGTTGGTTGTAAAAATAGAAAAAAAGAATTATTAATCAATCCAGAAATATTTGACTGTAAAGAATGTAAAGGACTTGGTGAAAAATATAAATTTATTAACAGAGAAATAAAAGTTCCATGTAAATTTTGTAATGGAACTGGATCCGCAAATGAATCTTGTCATGATTGTAATGACAAGAATAGTGGTAAATGTAATATTTGTTTATATCACTCATCATGTATAAAATGTAATAATGGGGAAATAAAATTGGAAAGAACAATAATAACAGATGCTATTACATGTAATTCATGTAATGGAACCGGAAAAAATATAAAAAATCCTGTTCTTTCACAGGAACTTGCTAAAAAGATACAAAGTAAATTCCTTAAAAAATAATTAAATTATACCTAGATGAGAAAATCGTTTTTAATTCTCATCTAGGTACAATTTAATTTTTTAAGGAACAAGTTACTCCAGTAACTGTAGATAAAGTTACCATATCAGTAGAAACAATATTTGAATAACCGCTTTCTAATTGACCTTTATATGCGGTCACTGAAAAATAATAAACTAACCCATCTGGTAAATTTGTTATAGAAAAAATTGTAACATTTCCAACATCTATCGGAGAATTTCCTTCTGTAGCACCTGTTCCATTAAAAGGAGGTCCTGTTTTAGTATCCTGATAATAAAGTTTATATCCACCTACAGATTCAGCATTGGCATCCCATTCAATAGTTACATTAATAGCAAATGAGATAGATGGGATAATCATAAAAAATAATAAAATTAAAAAAATATTTTTTTTCATATTTTTCTCCTAATAATATATTTTTATTTTTTGTTCATACTTTTAAAAAATATTTGTTTAAAAAAGTTTTTCTATATATATTATTTTTAAATGAAGATTATTTCTTGATTTTTCATATAAAAAAATCAAATTCTATCCGGAGGTAGAAAAATGAGAAAAATTACAAATTCAGAACTTGCTGAAAAAATACTAAACAAAGATAGAGCAGAAAAAGATCGAAGTGGATTTTCTATGGGTCAAAGTTGGTCTAGTGGTGGTAGTTACATCCCAGCACCTAGAGCTATTCATGGTGCATGGCAAACAGATAAATATATGGAAGAATCAATAAAAAATCTAATATGGACTACAATAAGTAATAATCCATCAAGGGAAAAGGATTGGTTTGAAGATTGGATTGATAGTGAGAAATATAAAAAATTAAAAATGTTATTTGAACCAGCAAGAAAAGCAATGGAGAAAATATCATTAGAAGTAGCAGATCAATTAGGAAGAGAAATAGTTTCAGAAAATATTGATCTACTACCAGAAGGAGTAATTAGTGACTTAAAAAGACTATATTCTCGTAGAATGATATTAAGAGGAGATAAATAAAGAAGAATATAAAATTATAAATTCTAAAAAAATAAATGGAGGTAATTAAATGTCAAATGAGATAGATATTGAAAAAACAGAAAAATATTTCTTTTCTACTTTTTATAAAAAAGGTAAAACTGAAATAGAAATTAGTTTGGGAGGTAATAATGACTTTCCAGATTTACTTAAAAATGTTGATATCTCTGAATTTTCAAAGATAAAAATTGATGGAATAACTACAGATTTCTATAAAGATAATTTGCTATATTTCAAAATGTTTATAGACAAAATAAATTATGTTAGAAGTGGTGGTTATACTACAAGAAGGAGAGTTTTTATAGACAAACCAAAATACTGGTTGGATGTAATTAAAAGACTAAAAAGGATGAGAGTAAACAGATTAAAGGAAACTCCAACTTTAAAAGAATTAGAAATATATCTAAACAGAAACCCAATATATGGAGGATATGGATACAGAATAAACATAAAAATTGAAAGAAGTTTAATTGAAAAATGTATCCATGGTGAAATAAAATATAAACCAGTAAATAATAGAGGTAATCTGGATATATATTTTACAAACAATTCAAGATTACCTGCTCCAAATAGATTTACAAAAGCAATTGTTAGAGATAAATTTATAATTTTCTCTAACAATAAAGGTGGTTATAAAGTTAGAACAATAGAAAAAGATGATTATGAAGAATTTAAATATAGTGCATTTAAATCATCATATTCATTAACTTCATCAGAATAACTATGACAACCCATTCTTAGTATTTAAAGAATGGGTTGTCATAATTTTAAAATTTTCAGAAAGAAAATCATCTAAAGATATCTTCTTATTTTTTTGTTCTTTTTTAATTTTAGATTTCTTTTGTTTTATATTTATTTCCAAACCAAGACTTGAATATATCTGATCTTTATTTTCATGTTTATCAATTATTTCATTACATAAAAATTCAATTTCATAATCTTTTAAAAGTGGAATCTTTTTTCTTACAATATCAAATAATTTTTTTCTTCTTCTATAAGATGAATAATAAATAGTATTAATATTTATTTTAAAATCTTTAACACATTTTTTTATAAAAATAAATAATTCTTCTTTATCAATTTTTCTTATATTAAAGTTATTAAAATATTTATTTAAATAATTATTTAAACTACCATTTTTTAAAAATAATGATATTAAATATGTATGACTAATTGGTGAATTATATTTTAAAAGTACTTCTTTATTTGGAATTTCAGAATCTAATTTACCATCAAATAACCATTTCATAAAATATCTAAATTCATCCATAAAATCTCCTTTCTGATAATACTATATATTTTAATTTTGTTCCTAAAAAAATTAAAATTTTCTAATTAGTTATAGAATCTAAATCTATATATATAACTTTTAAAGAGAATGTTTGTATTAAAAAATCTAAAAAAAGGGGATAATAACATGAGAGGAAGAATAGGAATTTCAAAAATCTATGAGTATTTAGTGCTGCTTATGGGATTGATTAGTTTGTTTTTCTCAATGACACTTGGATCATATTTTGGTATAATCTTCTTGTCAGTAATTTTTGTAAAAAGGTCATTTTTAATTGGAAATATTATTCATATATTTTTAATTATAATTAGTTTTCTTTCTGGTCAATTTGGTATTTCTATAATCCTAGTAATATGTTTGGGATTAGTCCAAACATTAAGATTGTGGTATGATAATGTAATCAATAAATCTTCAACTGAGATTCTTGATTATTATAATATTTAAAATTTCCTTTTGGGAAAAAATAAAAACTACTTGGAGGTAGTAAAATGGAAAACGACGAAAGAATCAAAGCATTGGAAGATGAAGCAAAAAAAGAAAAAGAAAAAAAAATAAAGGAATTAGAAAAAAAATTAGAAGAAAAAAACAAAAACAAAAATTGGAAAATAAAATCAATATATGTTTCCATTTTAATGTTAATAATAATTACATTGATTGGTGGATATCTATTAGATATCTTTGGAGGAAAAACAATTTCAATGTTTTCAAATTTGATTGGAATCTCAGAAGATAATAAAAAGTTGCAATTTGAAAATAAAATAAATAAATTGCAATTACAACAAGTATCTCAACTAGTTCAACTTTTTGAGTTAGTCAAAAATCCTGAAAAGGATAATATAATTATCAAAAATATAACAGAGGGATTTAAATTAATAAATCACTCTGATGATAATTTCATTGTATCATTACCCATCTTCAGATCTATTTGTAATAAACTAAAAGAAGATGGTTTTGATGCAATGATGTTTGGTAGAATTTACTGGTCAACTTCTGGTAGGCCAGTTTGGTCCTCAAGTAAATGGACCAATGAAACCGATCTAGGAATAATGAAAGAATTCTTAAAAGATAAAAATATAAAAGTATTCTTTCTGGGGTCCAATCCTGGAAATATATATCTATCAAAACCATTCATTGGTCAAACCAAAGGCTTTTTAACAATAAGTACTAAAAATTCAATCCCTTTTATTAGGGATGAACAAACAATTTTGAAAGTAAAAAATGGGGATGAGGATGGAAATTTTGAAGCCATCTATGAAGATGGTGATTTAAAAATGAGATATAATTTCATAGAAGAAGATTTCTATGAAAAAACAATAAATATTTTAAAGGGTAAACTTCCACAAATAACCCTTTAGATAAAAAATCTTTATTTAATGTTAAATGGGTTTGATTTATTCATTTCCATTTAACATTATTTTTTTGCTTATATTTTAGCTTCTCTTTTAGAAAATCTAAGTATTTTTCTATATGGAACTTCTATACATTTTAAACCAATATTTGATAATGAATATTCAGAAATATATAATCCTCTAAATTTATTAATTGATAAATCTAAATTTACAATTCCTGGTTTTCGTTTATATTCAACTGTGTAAATTCTACTTAATGGAGATTCTAATAAAATTTTTTTAAACTTTTGTCTAATAAAATCAACACTGCTTATTTTATATAAATCACAAACAATATGAAATCCTTCTTTTCCTGTATATCTTATTTTAGCATCAGAAACTATTTTTTTAAATTTAGATTCTATTCCAAGATTTAAAACATATTCATATATTCTTTTAGCAGCTAATTTTGCTTCATCAAAATTATTAACATCAATATCAATAAATGCTTGTTTTTCTATTTTTTTCATTTCTGAATAAATAGTTATTGTTCTACCAGAAATAATATTATCAAAATTCTTTGTGGTTAACCAAATATATTTACCACTTTTTCCTTTTCTCCTAATAATCATTTTATTAATATCAATAGAAATTGATAAAGCTATATTTCTATCTTTCGTTTCTTTTAAAATATTAAATTTATTTTTTTGATAATAATTCCAAATATCTATTTCTGTTAATCCAGATGGATAAAAAGAATTTTTAATAACAATTATTTTAGGATTTTCTGGTTGGCTCATTTTTTAATTATAATACATTGTTTAGTTTCTAATTCTATTGGATTTTCAATTTTATTTTTAAAAAATTCATCAACTGCTAATTTAGCACCAGGACATGTTTTAAATCCATAATCATCAAAAATAATAATTCCATTTTTTACCATTCTTGAATAAAAAAATTTACAACAATCAAAAACAGATTTATAAATATCAACATCTATATGTACAAAACAAAATTTACTTAAAAGTATTTCTGTTGCAGAATCTGGAAAAAATCCTTTAAATATAGAAATATTATTACAATCTTTTAGATATTCTTTTACTAATTTAATATTAGTATCATTAAAATCTCCTTCATTATGAAAATCTTTTTTGGGATCTGAAGGTGGCATTCCTTCAAATGTGTCAAATAAATATATTTTTTTATTTGTATCTGAAAATATTTTACTAATTAATTTTGCCGTTCCACCTTTATAAACTCCTACTTCTGATATATCACCTAAAAGATTTTTTCTTTCATTTGCATATAAAATTATTTTTTCTAATCTATCATTAGAAACTAAAGTATTAAATTTATTTTTTTGTATATTCATCATGTTTATACCATAAAATAGAATGTATTTTATTACATTTATTAATATCAAATCCTAAAAATTTAAAAACCATATTAATAGATTTTTTTGAATCTTCAAATTCAAATAAAATACTATCTTTTTTTTCTAATTCTTTATTTATTTTATTTTTATATAATTCATAAAAAATTTTAATTCTATCATCTATATTCTTTGGAAAATTCCAATCATTTGGCCAATTATTCTTTATCCAATTAGATTTACAATTAATTCCTATAATTGATTCAATTCCAATTTTAATAGCAGATTTTTTCCATTCATTATAATTTCTTCTTATACAGTATATATATTTAACTTTTAATTTATCTATAATTGGATTTACAAATATAGCTTGTGGATGTTTATATGATATTATTCCAGTATTGATTTTTTTCTGTTTATCATAAATATTTTGAAATATAGAATTAGGAACATTACCGGAATTAAAATATTTTCCAATTATTTCTGGTTCATCTAAAATTAATGATATTATATTTCCTTCATTATTTTTTATTTTCCATTCTTTTAAAATTGAAAAAGATTTTATTAAAAATGTAGTTCCTGCTCTGGGCATTCCTGTTATACAAATAACATCGTAATTCATTTCTTTTTTCCTATTACAACAAATGAATATCTATTTTCGCCATTATCAATATAACTTTCTATAATATCACAATTTAATTCTTTTAATAATTTTTCTATATCTTCAATATTAAACATCTGACAATGATCTGCATTATATCCTTTATACAGATCTTTATGTGGAATATGTAAAATTATATAGCATTGTGGTTTTAAAATTCTTAACCATTCTGTCAATGTTTGTCTTGTATTAGGAATGTCTTCTAAACAATGAGATGAATATACATAATCAAAATGATTATTTGGAAAATCTATTTTCTGTGATGCATCTCCAATTATATCAACACCCTTATAATGAATTTTATCAAATCCAATTGAATCTGATTTTATTTTATCATCTCTACAACCAATATCTATACCTTTACCATTGCAAAATTTTAAAACTTTTTCTCTTATTTTAGATGTTTCTAAAGACGCCATCCAAACCTCCCTTGATTTTTTAAATTCATTAAATATATCTATAGCTTTTATAGAATACATACAAATTGGTTTTCCTCTTAAACAATCAGATGCGTATCTTGGAGATGTCCTCCAATGATGACAAAATATACAACCTAGTTCTTTGTTTATTACTGGTCTCATTAATTCTAAATTAGCAATTCTATATTTAGGATTAATACAACCAAATACTATAGATCCTGGTTTATCATATGCTATTGCAATATGCATGGGCATTGAATCTATTCCTAAAAATCCATCTGAATGTCTTATTATATAAGCAATTGTATAAATATTTTCATTTAAAAATAATTTATCAAAATTTTTAAATATTTTTTTAACTTTTCCTATAATAAAAACTTTAAAACCAATCTTTTTTAATAATAAAATTAATTCATTTATAGTTTCATCTGGTAACGATCTTCCTGGCCATGAATTATCATTATGAATTACTACATATTTATTTTTTTTACAAATTTCTTTTATTTCTTGGTTTATAAAATTATCTTTTTTATTAAAATATAATCTAGGAACTCTATTTATAATATTTTTAATTCCAAATTCTTCACAATATGCATCTAAAATATGAAGTTTTGGTTTTCTTTCATAAACAGAATTTAAATCTATAATTTTTGTATTAGATTGTAATGGTTTGTTTATTGATTTTATATATGGATTATCTTCTAATAATTGTGGAGTTTTTGAATGAACATGTATATCTAAAAATTTATTTTTATTTTTTAGTTCAGATAATATTGGTTCAATAAAAAATGTATCTCCAATTGCAGCATCTCGTTTTATTGTAATTGATTCATTAAAACTTTTATTTTTAAAATAATTTGACCAAACTTTTCTTAAAAAATAATGATTTTTAATACTAAAACCTTTTATATCATTTTGAATAAGTCCTGTAGAAGTTCTTGCTCCTAAATGAGTAAAATTCATATTTACTTTTGATATTTTAAATCCCATTTGTCTAATTCTTAAAGATAAATCCGAATCTTCACAATATGCAAAATCTAAATAATCTGAATATAAACCAATTTGTCTTGCAAAAGAAGTAAGGATACACATACAACAACCTTCTATATATTCATTTCCAATACCATAACCATTTCCGTTATTAGTTAAAGATCTTAAAATTGGTCCAACTAATCTTATTTGGTTATCCAAATTAAATGTTTCAAGAATTTGGTCCAACCACCCATCAGAAACTTTTGTATCATTATTAAGAGTTAAAAAATATTCACCCTCTGCAAAAAATAATGCTTTTTTATTTCCATCTATATAACCTATATTTTTTTCATTATCTATAATATTCACAATGAAATTTTCTTTATCAAATTTTTTCTTTACTAATTTAAAATATTCTAATGTATCATCTGTACTTCCATTATTTGTTAATATTAATTGAACAGGAAAATTATAATTTTGTCTTAAGATAAAATTTAAACATTGTTTAGTTATTTCTAATTTATTTAGTGCTAATATTGAAATTGTAAACATATATTTCATATAGATTTATTTCTCCTTAATTAATAATTTATTCAATTTTTCTATAATTTCATCTGGTTTAATAGAATTAAAACATTTTGAATGTCCATCATTTGTACTAAATTTACAAGGATTGTTTCCATGAGTAAAACAAGGAGAACAATTATTTTCTTCATTTTTATAATTAATCCAATCTACATTTTTATATGTAGATAATCTTATTTCTCCCAAAAATGGACCAAAAATACCAAATGCTTTTGTATCTACAGATTGAGCTATATGCATTAAAGATGAATCTGTAGAAATTACACATTTAGCTAACTCTGTCATAGCAATTGTTTTTCCAATATCTGTACTATATTTAGCAAAATTATATACATTTTCTTTATTTTTTAATGTAGTAATAAATTGTTCAACCCAAGGAGATTTTTTTGGTGAATCTGTTATTATTATTTTATGATTATTTTCAACTAATTTATCAATAATAGATTTCCATACTTCTAAACTTGGGGTTCTTATAGGAGATGATGCAGACATTTGTATTAATAGAAAATCATTTTTTTTAACTTTCCAATGTTCTAAAACTTTAATACATTGAACATTATCATTATTATCTGGATTTTGACTAGGTCTTAATTTTTCATTTGGTAAATTTAAACCCATCCATTTTGTAAATAATTCATAAGCATTAATTCTTTCAGCTTCTTTTGTTCTCTCAATAACACCTTCAAAAACTAAATGATAATCTACATCAATTAATTTTTGAAATGAAAAAGGAATATCAAAAACTTTATCTAAACATTTCCATGTTTTTACCATATCTTGATATTGAGGACCACAAGCAAAGTAAATTTTACATGTAGGATATTTTTCTTTTAGATAAATAAGATTTGGTTGAATAAATAAAAGATCACCAATTCCACCTGTTCTCCAAACAAGTAATTTTTTATTTGTTAAATCTTGTCCTGTATAAGATTTATATAAATTTTTAAATTTTAATGGAGCTGGTTTTAGAATTTTTAAATTATTTATTTTATCAAAAAATAATTGATGATAAATTGCAAAACTCATTATATAATTTACATTCTTTTTTAAAGATTGCTCTTTAAATTGATTTTGTATAAATGTTATATTTTTTACACATTTTGCTATAATAATATTTGGAGTTGTTTTTCTAAGTTCTTCTAAATCTTCAACCATTTTTAAACTATCTGAAGATAAACCAAATTTAGCAATATCATAATTTGAAACTATTTTATCTTTTGATTCATCAAATGATTTTCTTTTCATAAATTGTCTTACCATCTTTAAAATTCTCCTTTCAATTTTATATTAATTTTTCGAACTTATTTCAGCTATTGTTTTAATCTTTAATCCATCTGCTACAGATGTTAAAGGATTTTCAGCTTTTCTCAATTCACTTATTTCAAATGGGAGTTCATATTTTGAAATAACAGTTTTAAACATTTCTAAAAAACCATTGGGTAAACTTGTTCCACCTGAGATAACCATAGGTAATTTTTCATCAATTTCAATATCTACATTATTTTTAAATTCAATTATAATTTTCTTGATTGTATAATTAATTAAAGAATCATAATAATATGATAAAGCTTCTAAAGTTCTTCGTCTTTTTTTATTTTTTTCATCTGAAAAACCTTTTTCTAAATCTAAATATTTTTCTTTTATTGAAGTTACTCGATTTGAAATTATTGCTAGATTTTCTGATACAGAATTATCTATCCAATCTCCACTCCTTGCTGTACTGAATTTTAAAATTTCTATTCCTTTATATAAAAGAGCTACATTACACATTCCTGCTCCAAAAGAAATTCCTATTCCAGAATATCTTTCTTTTTTACATTCAGAATAAATTATAGCAGAAGCCTCATTTACTGGAGAATTATTAATTCCTAAAGATGAAAATATTCTACTAAATACTTTCTCATGATATGTAACAGATCTTTTTTCATCAATTGCTTCTGCTGGAATTGAATAAGAACAATATACATCTTTTCCTTTTATATCCCCAACTAATCCTTTGATCATTAAAGTTAAAATATCAATTGCATCAATTTCATTTGCAGAAATTAATCCAGATTTCATTGGCCTCAAAACTTCTTGACCAAATAAATTTGCAAATTTAAAAGCATCTTGACCTATAATAAATTTATTACCATCTTCATTTTCAATAAATGAAACATCCTCAAAATCAGATGTTGATATATCTTCATCTAAAGGTAAAAAAACATTTCTTATAATTTTAATTTCATCTGAATCTGATCTACTACAAACTAAATTCATAGTTCCACAATCTATACCAAAATAAACTTTTTTGTCTGACATTACTTTATATATACCTCCAATGATTTTAATTATTTTTCTTTAAAATTTCAGATAATAAATCCACATCATTTTCAATATCTTTTTTCGTATTTTTAATAATTATATCATTTGTTTTATTCATTTTCATATTATTAATATTTATTTCAGGAATAAAAGTATTATCTTCTAAATCATCAATTTTATATTTTTTCTTAATTTTTATATTATCTGCTTTTTCATTAATAATTTTCATATTTAAAATTAAATTTTCTAGTTTATTAAATCTTTCATTTATTAATTTAATAATTTCAACTTTTTCATTTTCATTTGTATTAATTTCTTTTTTATTATTTTTTGAAAAAACTTTAAATTCTCTAACTTTATCATCATTAATAATTTCAAAAGATGTAATACCAACATTTTTTAAAATAGAAACTAATATAGTTAAATCTAAACCTGAAATATTAACATTTGCTGGAGTTCTAAAAATTGGAACTCCAGGAAGTTTAACTTCAAAACCAACTTCCTTAATTGCTAATTTCATAAATTATTATTTTTACTTAGGAATTTTAACTTTTATATTTTTAGAAGTTTCTTCTATTTGTTCAATTGATTTTAAATTTAATTCTGAACCTGGTTGAATTAAAAATTCTTCATTTTTATCTAAAACTTTTTCAACAGATCTTTTCATTTCTTTAAATAATAATAATTCAATCATTCCTACTTGAGAAACCCATTTGAAATTTTGATGTTCGTTTGATAATTTAACTTCTTGATTTTCATTAATCATTTTTGCTAAAAAATTATGTTGAATAGATTTAACTCTACCTTCATCTCTTAAATATTCAAATTTATCAACTAATGCAATAATTTTAATATCTAAACCAGTTTCTTCTTTTACTTCCCTTTTTGTACATAAAATTATATTTTCATTTTTACCTTTATCACATTTACCTCTAGGAAATTCCCAAAATAATGGCCAATGATCATCTTTATCTCTTTGAATTAATAATACAGATTTTATTCCATCTATTTCTTTTGTTATTATAGCAGCTCCAACATTTAAAATCTTTTTAGGTTCTGATGTTAACATTTCTAAATAAGCATTTAATCTCATTTTTTTAAACTCCTTTTTTTAAATATATTCATATACATATAATTCAAAAATATCATTTAAATCTATAATAATATTTTTCTTTATTACTTCAATTGTATTACCACTATTTGTTAAGAAATAATCATCCCCATAATTTAATTTTCTATATTTAGAATTTAAAACAATTAAACTTTCATCAAGAATTGTTTCTTGTAAACTAATTTGAATATTTGCAGTTGAGTCTACATCAGATTGGGTAACTTCATAAAAATATCTATTCTTAAATGTTTGCATTCCCATATCTGTAACTATAGGAATTGAAGATGTGGTATCAAAACCTAAAATTGGATCATAAATAACTTGTTGATTAATTTCTGATTTTATAATATGTCTATCTTTTGATGGTAATTCATTAAATTCTGTATTTACAGAAAAAACAGAATTATGATTTAAAGTAATTTCCATAGTTTCTGCAAGATAATCAGATTCAAAAATCATAAACCATGGAAATTCTGACTCATATTCAAGAGTAAATGTCAATCTCCAATCTGCTAATTTATCTGTTCCACCATATTTTGTACTTCCATCTGAAATATTTGTTAATTTAAAAATTGGTTGAGTTTTAGTTGGTAAGGTTGTTTTATTTTGATTTATAGTTTTAACAAGAATATCTTGTGATCCAAATTGAGTCCAATCTAAATTATAGTTTTCTCCAGTTACATTATTATTATATGTATAATTAAGAAGTTCATCTGGAATAATTATAAAAGAATTAAAATAAAATGGATATACAATTTTATTCATTCCATTAAAAAATTGTAATATCATCATTCTTATATCTGTATATTCATAAAATGAATTTAATAAAAGAATAAATTCTAATTCACCTTTAGCTCTTACAAATCCTGTATTAATAATTACATTTTTATCTTGATAAACAGGTTCAAATATTCTCTTGGCAAAATTTGGTGCTAACCCAGGAAATCTCCAAGGTTGTAATCCTCCAGCATTAGCATCTGCCAAACCAAATTCTCCAGTTGGATTTAAAATTATTGCTGGAAGATTTGGTTTATCTTGTTCTCTATTTACTATATCTTTTTCTATATAATGTACAGCCTTATCATATGTTGAAACAAGACTATATTCAAATCTTGGATAAAAATAATTTGAAAAGAAATCCAATGTTTCTTTTAGAAATGATCCAAAAATTGAATGAATATAAAAATAATAATGTACAGAACTATCAGTCATATTTTTTCCTCGATTTTATTTTTTATTTTCATAATATTCATTTAGTAAACTAAAAGCTGAGCTTGTGCTAATTTGTATTCCTGTTGTTCTAACAATTTTTCTAGATAATTGTTGAACTATATTTTGTCTTTCTGATATAATATATAAAAATTCATTATCATATGCATTCATAGATAAACCATAAATTGTTAAAATATCAAAAAATTCTTTATTTTTAGTTTCAATTTTAAATAATGTTATTGTTTCGTTTAAAACTAATTTAATATCATTTGCATATTCTTTTTTAATAGAATGAAACTGATTAATGATATCTAAATTATTTTTTTTATAATTATGTAAATTAATAAATGTTTCACAAAATTTAGAAGCTTCTAAATTTTTAGACATAGATATTTTAATACCATGTTTTTCTTCGCATAAATTTTTAGAGATTGAATTTATATCATATAAAACAAATGATGATTGTTTACTGAAAAATATTCCTAAATCATAAATTCCATCTAAAAAAGGAACTTTTATTTTATAACACCTATCAAATTTTTTACCTAGTTTAAGAGACATAATTTAATTTTCCTTTCATTATTCAAAAGATATAGAATTCCATAATTCATCATTTTCATTATTTTTATCTTTTTCATTTATTAAATTTAAAATATCACTCTTCTTTAAAAGAGAATTTTTTACTTTATTTCTAAAACTAACATAATTTGTTAAGTCTGATTCTTCTTCTTTAGGATTCCAATTATAAATAGATTTAAGAATATTATCTCCAAATTCAATAACAGGAAATTTGGAAAAATCAAATTTTTCATTTTCTAATGTAGATAAATATTTTAATAAAGGAGTTCTCCATTCTTCAGGAACTTCTTCTATATATTCTTCAACTATTTTTTGAATATTTAATTTTTCTGCCCTTTTTATAATTATTTTCTTTTTTTCATTATTAAAGAATAAATCTAAAATATCTTCAGATGTATCAATATTTAATTTATGTTGAATATCTTCTTTATTTTTAAGACTATTATTAGTAACACTTTGAAATACCTCAATTGGAATAATTTCATTTATAATTTGTTCTGAAGTAAATTTATTTTTAAAGGGTAATTTTAAACTATTTTTATTATATAGTTCATTTTGTAAATCTTCTAAAAATACAGTTTTTCCTACAACCTTATTAAAAATATTATTTATATATGAAGTTATTTCTGTGTTTATTATTTCTGTACAATTATTAATTTTTAGTAATTGTTTATATTCATCAAAAAATTTAATTGATTTTAAATAATTAAATCTTTCTATAACTGCTATTTTTACAATTTCAGAATCCATATTTTCTAAATATGAAAATATAAATACATCTGTAAAATTTCTGAAAGATAAATTTATTACAGCCTTTGTTTCTAATTGATCCTTATTTTTAGATTCTAACTTATTTCTTATTATTTTTAAAATTGATTGAATTGTTAAAAGATCTAAAGCAAAATCATTTTCCTTTTTAGAAACTTTATCTTTTTCAATTTTAAATTTAAGAATAGGATTTGAACTTGGAATTGCTATATTTGATTCTACGAATTTTCTTAAAGTTGTAAGAAAAATAACTCTTGGAATATATGAAATAGATTTAATAATTTCATTTGGTAAATCTGGTAAATTATATCCCTGTAATTCTAAAAATGAAATACATGGATTGTTATTTTGATAAATACTATTTAATACATCTTCAAGAACTAAAATATTACCTCTTAAAAAATCATTAAAAAATCTTGTATTAAACGTTGTTTTATTTATTATCTCAATTGGATTTATATTTTTCTTTATTTCTTTTTTAATATCCCTATCTAGATCAATATTTTCCATTGAATCCCCACCAATAAATTCATCAAAACTTTCAATATTTGAATTTTCAATAGTTTTCTCATTTTTTATTTCATTTTCATTTATAGGTAATTGTACAGAACTTGGTAATATTTTTATTCCAATATTTATTTGATCAAGTATATAATTATTTTGTTTTAATATTGAAAACATATTCATTTGATAATTTATAGAAATATAATTATCTATGAATTGTTTTAATAGTTTAGTAAATGTTTGAAATATTAATAATGGAATAATTACTAATCCAAAATTAGAATCATTTAAAAATATTCTTAATATTACACATCTATCACCTGTTCTAGATTTCTTAAATTGAATTATAAAGTCTTTATTTTTATTATATCTCTTTACTATAACATGATTATTTTTATATGATATATCTATATCCTTAGTTAATGAATTAATCGTACTTAATAGGTCTAATGCGTTCTGAATGGTTAATGAATATAATCTTCTTGAATTATCTGAGAGAGAAGTTATTGAAATATTAATTTTTGGAGATGAAAAATTTTTAAAATCTTTTGTATTATTTGATATGTTTAAATCAATTTTAGAATTTGATCCATATATATCATCATTATAAAATAAAATTTGTTGATTTGTCCAAACTGGTTCTTCATTCATTTTTTTAATTTCTCCTTTCAATTGAATTTTATCTATATTTTTTTGTTCTTTGATTTAATTTAAATTCTTAACTGTAAACTATATATTTAATTTTTAAATTAATCTATAAGTTTTTCTTATACACGCGGAACTTATTAGAATTATTTTCTATGCTAATATTCTTTCTGATTACGTTCTAATATTATTTCTGGAAATCTAAAAAGAAATCTTAGAATGAATATTGCTTTATTCTTTTTGATTACCAATTTGATTATTTTTAAGTTATATTTCTGATTACATTGGACATTTCTTAGAATGAATATTGCTTTTTTCTATTTTTAATATTAAATTTTATATCTGAAAATCTAAAAAGAAATCATAGAATGAATGTTACTTTATTCTTTACTGATTTCAATGGACATATCTAGAATGAATATTACTTTATTTCTTACTGATTATGTTTTAATATTACTTTCTGATTTCAATGGACATATCTAGAATGAATATTACTTTATTTCTTACTGATTACCGATTTGATTATTTTTAAATTTTATTTCTGATTATGTTTTAATATTATTTCTGAAAATCTAAAAAGAAATCTTAGAATGAATATTGCTCTTTTCTGATTACTGATTTGATTATAGCAACAATATAACCCAGGAAATCTTAAGAAGGTATTGATCCGAAGATTCTTTTGTGCTAACAAAAGCAAGGTTTGGCAATGCCGGAGGGCTACCGAAGGTTTGCTTTTGCGTTG
>VAPH01035212.1_pt1 | contig 19770 bp, 16 predicted proteins | sample 3393861 | NCBI WGS metagenome assembly VAPH01 (sample SAMN08290439, study PRJNA428436) | hydrothermal vent metagenome | isolation source: Deep-sea hydrothermal vent chimney | place: Atlantic Ocean: South-mid Altantic Ridge | reverse complement strand
CGCCTCGGCGATATACGCCACCGGGTCATAGACGTTGCGGTTGGCGCCGATTTCGGCCGCCTTCGGCACCTTTGAGTTGTACAGCAGGTATCCCGACTCGTCTTTCGTATCGAAGACGAGAGCGTTCACCGTGGTTGCATCCGCTATGGCCAGGATTCCTTCGAAGGCCTCTTTATCGGGTGCGACTGCGCGTGATACCCGAATCGCTCGAACGATCCGGGGCGCCATTGTGATACTCAGTGACGATTCCCCGGTCCACATAACTTCGGTCGGAAGCCACGCTGGTCGAGAGGCGATGACCGAACCCGCCAGGGCACCGTCCAGGGTGAACGATCCGTCCGCATCGGTCACGGCTTGAACGTCGCCTGCGGTCACGGTCACTCTTGCGAGTGGTTCCCCGCCGGTCGTTATCACCGTGCCGGCCGTTGAGAATCTCGGAAGTGTCGTCGTCGTTGTTGACGTGGTTGTGGTGGTGCTTGTTGTTGTCGAGCTGGTCGTCGTGGTGAGTGGCGTTATCGTTTCAAGCACAGTGCTAGTCGTAGAACGTGATGTGCACGCAGCAGCGATCAGGGTGAACGCGAGCACTGCGCCGATAGCGCGACGGGAGACCATGGAAGGAATCGTAACGGGAGGATCGAGTTGTGCGGTGTTATGTCGTGGCCGGCGGTTCGACCCGTCGATGCTGAGACGGGTATGCTCGCGAAATGCCACTCTCTGATGTCGACGGTCGTTCTTACGGTCCGCAAACGGTGCACCTCACAGAAACGCTCTCTCGTCAGTTCGTCAGCACGACGGGTGACGATGAGTCCCGGTGGGTTACTGCTGCGCCGCCATCGTTTGCTGCCGCGTTGCTCTTTGCCGTTGCGCCCGAGTTTCTGAGCGACCCTGATGTTGTGCCCTTCACAAGGGTTCTTGTTCATTCCGACCAGCGTTTCAAGTGGTCAGGGCCTCTCAGCCACAACTCGGTGTGGACCGTTGCCGCAACGGTGACGTCGGTCCGCTCTCGTGGGCCCATGAGTTTTGTCACCCTTGCGGCCGAAGCCATCGGGGATAACGGATCTTCGCTGGGCTCTACGTCGGTATTTCTTATGGGAGACGAAGCGGGTACAGGCACCACCGAAGAGCGAGTAGAGCCTTCTATTCTTGAGCATGCGGACAACGAGTCCGTCACGGCTATCCGTCTCGAAGATGGAGCCGAACCGGGTCCGGTCGCGAAATCAGCCAGTCGTCTTGGGCTCGTGAAATATGCAGCGGTGAGTGGCGACTTCAACCCTGTCCATCTTGATCACGATTCGGCGGTTGCGTCCGGTTTGGCCGGCGTTGTTGTGCATGGCTTGTTGATCTCATCGTGGATGCTGCAAGTCGCGGTGGCCGGCACGTCAGGGGACGCTCCCCTTGTGGACGCCAGGATCCGGTTCAAGAATCCTCTCTTTCCGGCCGAGCAGGCAACGATCAGGGGATCGATCAAAACATCGGGTGAAGACTTAACGGGATCGTTGAGTGCGACCAGCGGCGGTGTGACACTTGCCACATGCCGGGCAACGATCGTGGGGGGCGGGTAACCCGATGCAGGCCGATGCAGTCAGAAATAGTGACGAGGAGCTGATTGCTGCCGCAAAGACCGGCGATACATCGGCTTTCTCGGAACTAGTGCGACGACATCAGCATGAGGTGTTTACTTTGGCCTACCGACTGGTTGGCGATAGAGATCAAGCTGCGGACGTTTCTCAGGAAGCGTTTGTCCGTGCATGGCGCCACCTGGAGAAGTTCCGGGGTGATGCCAAGTTTTCGACCTGGCTGCATCGGATCACAGTCAACGCTGCTTGGTCCTTCCGACGCAAGGCAAAGCGTCATGAGGCCGCCAGCCTGGACGATTTCGTTGTTAGCTTGCCGGAAGTCAGGGGCGTTGAGCCGGAGCGCGCCGCCGAAAGCGCCACGATGCGCCCCCGCTTGCTGCAGGCCCTCAATGGGCTCTCACCGTCGGTGCGGTCGGTGGTTGTCCTGCGCGATATCTACGACTGGTCGCATGCCCAGATCGCCGAACACCTTGATATCTCAGTGACCGCCACGAAGGTCCGCCTCCATCGCGGGCACAAACAATTGAAGTCCCGGCTGTGGGACGAATACGGGAGGGATGCATGAGAGCTACTTGTTCTTTGGCGAAGCTATGGATGCCCGGTTACGTCGATACACCGGTTACCCCCGGTCTGCACGGCCATCTAGAAACCTGCCTCGGCTGTCAGGCCGAGATGGCTAAATATAAACGACTCCATCGAGAACTGGCATCGCTTGCCCCGGTCACTGAGCTTGCCCCGGCCGGTTTTGTCGCTGCTGTGGGTATCGCGATCGCCGAGGGTGTTGCGACTGTTGAAACTCCCGAGAAGGGCTATGCCGCGGCGATCGCGGTGACCGGGGCGACGCTTGTTGCCCTAGGTGCTGCCGCGTTCTTGCGCCGTCGCCACGCCCATTCCGCGGGCTAAACTCTCTCATAGAGACAACGAGGTTTTACACTTTCGGGTAAAGCACCATATACTCACACGTCGGCCTCAGGTCGTAGAGGGGTGTAGCTCTAACGGCTAGAGCGCTGGTCTCCAAAACCAGAGGATGTGGGTTCGAATCCCACCGCCCCTGCTTGTCAAGGAAGGATTGCCCGTGAATCGAGAGATGCGACGCCTCCAGGCCAAGGAGGAAGAGCGCGCCAAAAAGCGACGTCAACAGGGCCCGGCCCCGCGCCGCAAACGCGCGAGCGCGCAGCAATTCATTCGTGAGGTTCGCCAGGAGATGAAGAAAGTAGCGTGGCCAACTCGTCGAGAGTTGACGACGTTCACGGTTGTCGTGCTCATTACGACCACGTCGCTCACCGGTCTCACCTTCGGTCTCGATTGGGTCCTGCGTCAAGCCTTCCTGAAGGTCCTGGGGACATAGGGGATGAGCGACGTGACCGAGGCACCAGACCTAACAGAAGAATCCGATGAGGCAACCGATACTCCGGCGCCGTATGTGGAACCGGCCCCCGAGAGTCCGTACGACCTCCCGGGTTCGTGGTACGTCGTCCACTCCTACTCGGGATATGAGAACAAGGTAAAAGTGAACCTTGAAACTCGTGTGAAGTCGATGCATCTCGAGGACAAGATTTTCGATGTCGTCATCCCGATGGAGGATGTCGTCGAATTCAAGGGCGGCAAGAAAGTCACCGTTCAGCGTAAGAAGTTCCCCGGTTATATCTTGTGCCGGCTCTATTTGGACGACGACGCCTGGTATGCGGTCCGCAACACCCCCGGAGTAACGGGGTTCGTCGGTTCCGGAACCAAGCCGACACCATTGTCTCGGCGAGAGGTGGAGCGCATTCTCGGCGTTCGCAAGGATGAAGTCGAGAAGGAGAAACCACGGTTCAAGCCGGCCTGGGAGGTTGGCGAGACGGTGCGAGTGGTCACAGGGCCGTTCGCCGATTTCAACGGTATCGTCGAAGACATTAACGTCGACCAATCGAAGGTCCGGGTTCTCGTTGATATCTTCGGTCGCGAGACGCCTGTCGAGCTCAGTTTCGACCAGATCCTCAAGTTCTAACTCAAGCGAGGTTTTCCAATGGGCCGAAAAAAGCTCATCACCGTTATCAAATTGCAGATTCCCGCCGGGCAGGCATCCCCTGCACCACCGGTCGGCCCTGCTCTGGGTCAGCACAGTGTCAACATCATGGATTTCGTCAAGGCATACAACGATGCCACCGCCAGCCAGGCCGGGACGATTATCCCGGTCGAGATCTCGGTGTATGAGGATCGTACGTTCACGTTTGTTACCAAGACTCCACCGGCGGCAGTTCTGTTGCGACAGGCGGCAAAGGTCGAAAAGGGCTCGGCCGAGCCGCACAAGGTCAAGGTGGGCAGCGTCACACGTGATCAGGTTCGCGACATAGCTGAAACGAAGATGCGAGATCTCAACGCCAACGACATTGATGCAGCAATGTTGATCGTCGAAGGCACGGCCCGCTCGATGGGGTTGCTCGTCGACGGTTAGAAGCCGCAAAGAACAACTGACAGGACGGGCAGTTCCCGTCACATCCCGTGGGAGGCCTTCCGGCCGCCGTACCACCAGGAGAATGAACCATGGCTAAGAACGCCAAAAAGAAAGCCGCCGCACGGCGCAAGTACAACATCGATTCTCGCTACACACCCGAGGCTGCAGTCGCCGCCGTAAAGAAGATGGCGTATGTATCGTTTGATGAGAGTGTCGATATCGTGTACCTGCTCGGGATCGATCCACGTCAGGCAGATCAGATCGTCCGCGGCACAGTCAGCCTTCCTCACGGCACCGGCAAGGACGTGCGAGTCTGTGTTTTTGCGAGTGGTGAGAACATTGATATCGCCGAGAAGGCGGGTGCCGACATTGTTGGTGGCCCGGAGCTGGCGGACGAGTTCGCCAAGGGCCGTGCCCTTGATTTCGATGTCACAATCGCAACTCCCGACATGATGCCGGTCGTTGGGAAGCTCGGGCAGCTGTTCGGACCCCGCGGATTGATGCCCAACCCCAAATCAGGCACAGTGACGACGGACGTCGCCAAGACCATCGCGGAGTTTAAGGCCGGCCGGGTCGAGTACCGCAATGATCGTTACGGCAACGTCCACGTCAGTATCGGGCGGGTATCCTTTGACGATGCCCAGCTGCTTGACAACTTGAAGACGTTGACCGACGAGATTCTAAGAGCGCGTCCAGCTTCCAGTAAGGGCATCTACATGACGAAGGTGTCGATCTCTTCGACGATGGGACCGGGCGTTTCGTTTGATACGGCTGCCCTCACCGACTTCGTCACGGAGTAACACCGATCCATATCCCGGTGAAAGTTACCCCTGCTGTGGTGGTCGATTCTCGACGGCTCACAACGTGGGTCTGCTAATACCAGGGAACTCTCTGCGCACAGTTGGACATCCGGTACTCCGAGAGACCATGATGGGGCACACGGGTGTGGTGTTTTGGGGTAGAGACGATCCACCACCGTTCGGGGACTAGTTTGTCCTCTGCTTGTCAGATGTGCCTGTCCACCCTGGCACGACGAGCAAGAGGAGTGGTTGGATGGCATCCTGGCCCGCCGTCCGCCCGAATTCTCGATAGAGCGAACTGGTACCCCCCCCAAGGCACCACCCCGTGCATGTTTGCCGGGGGCATCCAGCCGACTCATCTTGACGTTCGGGGCGAGAGTGCATACGCTGACCGCCGCACAACCTTATATCTAGACCCCAGACCGCAGGTGCCCTCGGGCGTAAGTTGTTAACACCGGCGTAGGTTTCTTCCTGAAGACCATTTCCTCAGCTAGCTCCCGTGTCAAAGGTCGGGAGCTTTTCCTATGCGGCAGACAGATCTGTCGCTGGAGATTTTGCCCGAGAAGGTGTGGGATGTGCTGGACGTAAAAGAAGGAGGACACATGCCCCGACCAGAAAAGGTCCAGGCTGTCGCCGAACTAAAAGAGCGTTTCGAGAATGCTCGGGCGGTGTTCCTTGCTGAGTACGCCGGTTTGTCTGTCAAGGAGCAGCAGGAGCTGCGACGTGGCTTGCGTGAGTCGGGCGCTGAGTTCAAGGTCGCCAAGATGACCCTGACGCGCCTCGCCACCGCTGATCTCGGTGTTGAAGGTCTTGACGAGCTTCTCATCGGGCCAACGGGTTTGGCGTTCGCCGATGTTGATGCAGTTGCTGCCGCCAAGGTGCTCGATAGCTTTGCAGCGGAAAACGAGGCACTGAAGGTAAAGGGAGGACTCCTCGGAGCCGACCTACTGACGCCGGAGCGGGTTACCGCTCTCGCCAAGTTGCCCGGGCGCCAGGAGCTGCTTGCCAAGATTCTCGCTACCGCAAAGGCGCCGCTTTCGAATATGGCGGGTCTGCTTGGCGCGATGCCACGCAATGCGGCATCGCTGATCCAGCAGCTCATCGAGAAACGGCAGGCCACAGGTGAGGAATCTCCCGCAGTCGCCGACTCAGCCGAGGATACGGCCGATGACTCGATTACGCAGGAAGACCCAGGCGAAGAGCCGACAACCGACGACACCGCTTCCGAGGTAGCAGCCGACGAGGCCGCTCCTGAGGTAGCAGCCGACGAGGCCGCTTCCGACGAAGCAAGCGAGGAACCGTCACAAGAACAGGAAGAATCGGCCGCTGAGGCCGAGGAGGAATAACCATGGCAAAGATGACGACAGACGAGTTGCTCGCTGTCTTCGAAGAGATGTCTGTACTTGAGCTCTCAGAGTTCCTCAAGGCATTCGAAGAGAAGTTCGATGTAACCGCCGCGGCGCCTGTGGCGGTCGCCGCTGTTACCGCCGGCGATACCGGAGGCGACGAGGCCGCTGAAGAGCAGGATGAGTTCGATGTCGTACTCACCGCGGTGGGTGACAAGAAGATCCAGGTGATCAAGGTCGTTCGCGAGCTCACCAAGCTAGGCCTCAAGGAGGCCAAGGGTGTTGTTGACGGCGCTCCGGGCAATGTGCTCGAAGGTGTCGACAAGGACACTGCCGACAAGGCCAAAGAAGCGCTTGAGGGTGCTGGAGCCTCGGTCGACGTCAAGTAGCGACTCTCAGTAGCTGAGAAACGAAAGGGTCGGAACCGCGGCGGTTCCGACCCTTTCGTTTGTGTCCAGGGCTACCACCGACGCGCGCGAATGACCCTTGACCACGGACCGCCGGCGTTGTATCGTCTTAGTAAGCAATTGAAGACGTTTTCCACGACTCGCATTTGGCAGAGCCGGGGTAGTTGTGTGCTATCCTGGTCTTTTGGTCGTGTGGGGTCGTTATTGCTTCACCAACACTGCGTTTGTCCATCCCGGTAGAGGAGATCACCTTGGCTCGTCCGCGCAAGAGAATGTCGTTTGCGAAGATTCCGGAGACTCAGCCGCTCCCGAATCTCCTCGACATCCAACACGAATCGTTTGAGTGGTTTCTAGAGCACGGTCTCCACAGTATTTTCTCCGAGGCTTCCCCGATTGAAGACTTCACCGGGAACCTCGCACTTGAGCTCACCGATCACCGGTTCGGTGATGCCCCGCTGTCGATCGAGGACGCCAAGGAGCAGGACTCCAACTACTCAAAACCTCTCTTTGTCACCGCGCGTTTTTTGAATCGCGATACCGGAGAGATCAAGGAGCAGCAAGTCTTCCTCGGTGACTTCCCGATGATGACACCGAACGGCACCTTTATCGTGAACGGCACCGAGCGTGTTGTTGTTAGCCAGTTGGTGCGCTCTCCCGGTGTGTATTTCAACGCCGACCGGGACAAGACATCTGACCGGGTTTTTTATGCTGCCAAGGTGATCCCCGGGCGGGGCGCGTGGCTCGAGTTCGATACGGACAAGAAGGGCACCGTTGGTGTCCGAGTCGATCGCAAGCGTCGCCAGTACGTGACGACGTTCATTCGTGCGCTCGGTTTCGCAGAGACGGACGAAGAGATTCTCGAGCTGTTCAGCGGATCCGAGATGATTCGCGAAACGCTAGAGAAGGACACGACGTCCACCCGTGACGAGGCTTTGCTCGACCTTTACCGCAAACTACGCCCCGGCGAGCTAACCACCGTGGAGTCAGCGCGCGGTCTCATCAAGACGCTGTTCCTCAATCCGAAGCGGTATGACCTCACCCGTGTTGGTCGATACAAGTTGGATCAGAAGTTCGGTCGCCCGGGGATTGATCTCGAGGCTTACGACGCGGAGTTCCACGGGCTGTTGTCCCAGGAGGACATGCTCGACGGTATCCGCTATCTCATCAATCTGTCGGAGGGGACCGAGGGTTACTTTGTTGACGATATCGATAACTTTGCGAATCGTCGCGTGCGCACCGTCGGCGAACTTATCCAGAATCAGATTCGTGTGGGGCTGAGTCGTCTTGAGCGTGTCGTCCGCGAGCGGATGACGACCCAGGATCCTGAGGCCATCACGCCACAGAGTCTTATCAACATCCGTCCGGTTGTCGCGTCCATCAAAGAGTTCTTCGGCACCAGCCAGTTGAGTCAGTTCATGGACCAACCGAACCCGCTGGCAGGCATCACCCACCGTCGGCGTCTTTCGGCGCTCGGTCCCGGTGGTCTATCGCGCGAGCGTGCCGGGTTTGAGGTACGAGACGTGCACCCGTCCCACTACGGTCGCATGTGCCCGATCGAGACACCCGAGGGTCCCAACATTGGACTTATCGGATCCCTCGCCTCGTATGCGAAAGTCAACCGATACGGGTTTATTGAGACTCCGTACCGTCGGGTTAAGAACGGCAAGGTCTCTGACAAGCTCGACTATCTCACCGCCTCCGAGGAGCAGGGGCACATCATTGCGCAGGCGAACGCGCCGCTCAACCCCGACGGCACGTTCCAGAACGAGCGTGTTCTCGTTCGTAAGACCGGTGACGAGGTGGACACGGTGGTCGCGTCCGAGGTCGACTACATGGACGTTTCGCCGAAACAGGTTGTCTCTGTCGCCACGTCGCTTATCCCCTTCCTTGAACATGACGACGCTAACCGAGCTCTCATGGGCTCCAACATGCAGCGCCAGGCTGTGCCGTTGTTGCACGCCGAGGCGCCACTTGTCGGGACCGGTGTCGAGGCTCGCGCTGCGGAGGACTCCGGTGATGTCATTCTTTGTGCTCAGGACGGCGAAGTTGTCGAGGTCACAGGCGATTACATCGTTGTGAAGGATGCCGGGACGAACAGGAAGCACACGTATCCGCTTCGTAAGTTCACCCGCTCCAACCAGGGAACGTGCATAAACCAGCGGGTTCTGGTCGTCGAAGGTGAAACAGTCAAAAAGGGCAGGGTCCTGGCAGATGGACCTTCCACCGACAACGGTGAGCTCGCCCTCGGTCGCAACCTGCTGGTGGCGTTCATGCCATGGGAGGGTCTCAACTTTGAGGACGCGATCATTCTGTCGCAGCGCCTGGTCAAGGACGACGTCCTCACATCGATCCACATCGACGAGCACGAGATCGATGCCCGTGATACCAAGTTGGGCGCCGAGGAGATTACCCGAGACATTCCGAATGTTGCCGAAGAGGTGTTGCACGATCTTGATGATCGTGGAGTTGTGCGCATCGGCGCCGACGTGTCTGCCGGTGACTATCTCGTCGGCAAAGTTACACCAAAGGGCGAGACGGAGCTCACGCCGGAAGAGCGTTTGCTGCGGGCCATTTTCGGTGAGAAGGCACGCGAGGTTCGCGACGTTTCTCTGAAAGTCCCTCACGGGGAGGTCGGTAAGGCCATTGCTGTCAAAGAGTTCCGCCGTGACGAAGGATTCGATCTTCCCCCGGGGATGAACGAGCTCGTACGGGTGTACGTCGCGAAGATGCGCAAGATTTCAGCCGGTGACAAACTCGCCGGTCGTCACGGAAACAAGGGTGTCATCTCGCGGATTCTCCCCGAAGAAGACATGCCGTTCCTGGCCGATGGAACTCCGGTCGACATCATCTTGTCCCCGCTCGGTGTGCCGTCACGCATGAACCTCGGACAGATCCTCGAGACGCATCTCGGATGGGCGGCCGCCCAGGGTTGGGACTCGTTTTCAACGCTGGATAGTCCGGCATCGGTTGGCGCCGATCCGTGGCAGACCGTTGCCTCACCGGTGTTTGACGGTGCGCATGAGGACGAGATTCTCACGCTTCTCAAGAACGCCAAACCAAACCGAGACGGCGATCGTCTTGTGGATACCGCCGGCAAGGCGGAGTTGTTCAACGGCCGGACCGGTGAGCCATTCGACTCGCGGATTACGGTTGGTTATATCTACATCCTGAAACTCGTGCACCTGGTTGATGACAAGATCCACGCACGTTCCACGGGTCCGTACTCGATGATCACCCAGCAGCCGCTCGGCGGTAAAGCCCAGTTCGGTGGCCAGCGCTTCGGTGAGATGGAAGTGTGGGCACTTGAGGCCTATGGCGCCGCCTATGCGCTGCAGGAGGTTCTCACTATCAAGTCCGACGATGTACGTGGGCGTGTCAAGGTCTATGAGGCCATCGTCAAGGGTGAGAATATTCCTCAGCCCGGTATCCCTGAGTCGTTCAAGGTGCTGGTCAAAGAGATGCAGAGTCTTTGTCTCAACGTTGAGATGCTCTCTGCCGGTGAGGAAGTTGATCTCAAGGATCTTGATGAGGATGTATTCCGCACAGCGGCATCGCTCGGCATCGACATTTCGCGCCCCGAGCGAGCAGAAATGGCACCGATCGAATGATGTGCATCGAAGTAACGGAATCTCAGATGATTAGTTTCCGGCACCATACCCCACGGACAGAGGTGTAACGCATGGCCCAGGTGTTTGACGAAGTAAAGATCGGCCTGGCGAGCGGTGATCAGATCCGCGCCTGGTCGTTCGGTGAAGTAAAGAAGCCCGAGACCATCAACTACCGGACATTGAAGCCGGAGAAAGAAGGTCTCTTCGATGAGCGTATTTTCGGTCCCTCCAGGGATTGGGAGTGCACGTGCGGGAAGTACAAGCGCGTACGGTTCCGCGGCGTCGTCTGTGAGCGATGTGGCGTTGAGGTAACCCGTGCGAAAGTGCGCCGGGAGCGGATGGGTCATATTGAGCTCGCCGCACCCGTCACCCATATCTGGTTTTTCAAGGGCGTTCCGTCGCGTCTCGGGTACCTCCTCGACATGTCTCCAAAGGAACTCGAGAAGGTCATCTATTTCGCTGCGTATCTCATCACGCAGGTTGACGAGGACCGCCGTGCACTGGAGCTGCCTGAACTCGAGGAAGCAACCCATCACGAACTCACCCTTATCGAGGAAGAGTTTGCCGAGTGGAAGGAAGCTCGTCTGGAGCGCCTCGAGCTCGAACTGACGGGCATGGAAGACGCCGGTGCGCCGACTCAGGAGATCACCCAGCGTCGCAAGGAAGTCACCCGCGAGATCCAGGATCGTGAGGAGCGGGCCAAGGTCGAGGGCGGTCTGCTTCGCGAGGCCTTCGACACGTTCCGCACACTCAAGCCGAAACAACTGATCGAGTCCGAGCAACTCTGGCGTGAACTGATTGATCGTTATGGCGACTACTACCTCGGTGGCATGGGTGCCGAGTGGGTCAGGGACATGATTGCCCGGATGGATCTCAACGCCGAGATCGACCAGCTTCGGGCGGACTTGGATGCGAAGTCACAGCAGCGGCGTCAGCGTGCGATGAAACGTCTCAAGGTGGTGACACCGTTCGCTGAGGGTCGCAATGATCCGCGTGACATGGTACTGACTGCAGTGCCGGTTTTGCCGCCGGATCTGCGTCCGATGGTACAGCTCGACGGTGGCCGTTTTGCGACTTCCGATCTGAACGATCTCTATCGTCGGGTTATCAACCGGAATAACCGCCTCAAGCGTTTGCTGGATCTCGGCGCACCCGAAATCATCGTGAACAACGAGAAGCGAATGCTGCAGGAAGCTGTTGACGCCCTCTTCGACAACGGCCGTCGCGGTCGTGCGGTAACCGGACCGGGTAACCGGCCCCTGAAGTCGCTGTCCGACATGTTGAAGGGAAAACAGGGGCGATTCCGCCAGAACCTGCTTGGTAAGCGTGTCGACTACTCGGGCCGTTCGGTGATCGTTGTCGGTCCCCAACTTCAACTGCATCAGTGTGGTCTTCCGAAGCTGATGGCACTTGAGCTGTTCAAGCCGTTTGTCATGAAGCGTCTCGTCGACCTCGATCTTGCGCAGAACATCAAGGCGGCCAAGCGAATGGTGGAGCGTCGCCGTGCTCAGGTGTGGGATGTTCTCGGTGACGTGATCGAGGAGCACCCCGTGCTGCTCAACCGCGCACCCACGTTGCACCGTCTCGGGATCCAGGCCTTCGAGCCGATCCTCGTCGAGGGGAAGGCGATCCAGCTTCATCCTCTCGTCTGCGAGGCATTCAACGCCGACTTTGACGGTGACCAGATGGCCGTTCACCTTCCACTGTCCGCGGAGGCACAGGCCGAAGCCCGGCTTCTCATGCTTTCGACGAACAACCTGCTGTCTCCGGCATCGGGTCGCCCGATCGCGACCCCTGCTCAGGACATGGTTATCGGCATGTACTACTTGTCGATGCTCGTCGAGGATGCCAAGGGTGCGGGACGGGCGTTCTCCAGTGTGAACGAGGCCATGATGGCCTACGACATGGGCGATGTTTCGCTCCATGCTCCCGTGAGGATACGGGTGGATGGACTTGCCGGGGCTGTCGAACAACACGCGCTGCTGAAACGGCGTATCGGTCACCTCATCACTGAGGAACCGGTCGACGGAAGCCGGCTGTACGACACAACTGTCGGCAAGGTGATTCTTAATGCCGTCTTCCCTGACGACTTCCCGTACGTCAACTCGGTGGTCTTCAAAGCTGATTTGCAGGCCATTATCGAGGAGATTATCTCGCTGTACGACAAGCCGGATGTTGCGCGTACGCTCGATGCGATCAAGGAGACCGGGTTCAGATATGCGACCCGGGCAGGTCTCACGATCGGTCTCGAAGACGTACGGACACCGTCGTCCAAGGCCAAGATTATCGCCCGTTATGACAAGCGTGCCGGCAAGGTCGAGAAGCAGTTCGCCAAGGGCATCATCACCGATGATGAGCGTCGTGCCGAACTTATCGAGATCTGGACCGAAGCTACGGACGAGGTCAAGGATGCCATGCAGGTGACGCTTGAGGCCGATCGGTTCAATCCGATTGACATGATGGTGCGCTCCGGTGCTCGTGGAAACATGCAGCAGCTTCGTCAGATCGCAGGCATGCGAGGTTTGGTGGCAAACCCGAAGGGTGACATCATTCCGCAGCCGATCAAAGCGAACTTCCGCGAGGGACTTTCCGTTCTGGAGTACTTCATCTCCACCCATGGTGCTCGCAAGGGTCTTGCGGATACTGCGCTCCGTACTGCTGACTCCGGTTACCTGACACGCCGCCTCGTCGACGTTGCTCAGGAAGTGATCGTGCATGACGACGAAACCGATGACATCGGTCTTTCGATTCAGATCCGGGAGGACGGGAAGCCGATCCGCAACCTGCGGAATCGTATCTACGGGCGGATCCTTGCTGAAGACGTGAAGATCGGAGCCAAGCTGTTCACGCTATCGGATGGAACCAAGTTGCGTGCCGGCAGCCTGATCGATCGTGACGTGATGTTGGAGCTCTCGGAAGCCGAGGACGTCGAGTGGGTCAGGGTTCGGTCGCCGCTTACGGACCAGTCTCCCTACGGTATCTCCCGTCAGTCGTATGGTCTAAGCCTCGCGACAGGGCGAATGGTTGAAATCGGCGAAGCGGTAGGCATTATGGCCGCACAGTCGATCGGCGAACCTGGAACTCAGCTCACGATGCGTACATTCCACACTGGTGGTGTGGCCGGCATCGATATCACTCACGGCCTTCCTCGTGTTGTGGAGCTCTTTGAGGCGCGGACACCGAAGGGGAAGGCGATCCTCGCCTTCCACGGTGGTGTGGTCCGGATTCTCGATGACGAAGAGGGACGTCGGATCGAAGTAACCGAGAAGGACACGGTGACCGAGTATCCGGTCACACGGCGTGCCCGTCTGCGTGTCGCCGACGGCGACATCATCGATCCGGGAATGCAGTTGACCGAAGGTCCGCTCGACCCGAAGGAAGTCCTGGAGATTCGCGGTGTTCGGGCTGCTCAGCAGTACCTCGTCGATCAGGTTCAAGAGGTGTACCGCAGCCAGGGTGTGGATATTGCCGATCAGCACATCGAAATCATCGTCTCCCAGATGTTGCGTCGAGTTCGGATCGTTGCAAGCGGTGATTCCTCGTTCCTGCCTGCCGAACTCATCGACGCTCAGCGTTTCCGTGCTACGAACCTGGAGCTTGTTGCCGACGGCAAGAAACCCGCAGAGGGCCGGCCGGAAATGATGGGAATCACGAAGGCGTCGCTGGCGACGGACTCGTGGTTGTCCGCAGCATCCTTCCAGGAGACAACGCGGGTGCTCACCGAAGCATCGCTTCAGTCGCGATCCGACTTTATGCGCGGTCTCAAGGAGAACGTGATCATCGGCAAGCTGATTCCTGCCGGCACGGGTTCAATCGCGTACCAGTCGGTGCAGCCGCACGTACCGGAGGCGTCTGTCATGAGTGCCCTGGGTATCTTCGGTGAAGAGATTCCCGACAAGGTTGATGACTCGTTGCCCGCAAACCCGGCGGAATGGCTGGCGAGCCTTGGTGCTCCAACCAACGGTGGTGCAGAGTCTGAAAGTACGGACGAGTAGTACTCCGGTTCGACAAATGAACGAGCAACAAAGCCGGTTGCCCGAAGGGGTGACCGGCTTGGTTGTGCATCGGGCTCTCGCGAGATGAGTTCGCTACCCGCGTTGTTGCCACTGCAAGACCCGGTAGAGCAGGCTCGCCGCCTGTGCCCGAGTCAGCGGGTCTTGTGGGCAGTAGGTGGAGGCGCCTGCGTCGCAACCCCGGGTGATGCCAATTGATGCGATCTGGTTGATCGATGACTCGAACAGCGATCCGGCGTCGTCGGTAAAGAAGTCCTCTGTCGTTTCGGGGATATCGAAGGCCCTTGTCACAAACGCAGCGAATTGGCCCCGGCTAACTTCGTCGTCGGGACAGATCAAGCCACTCGCACACCCGGATACGATGCCGAGCGGAGCGAGCCGGTTTAGGACCGCCTCCGCCCAGTGGCCGTTGTCGTCGCTGAAGGCATCGACGGTCGTGGCCGGTGCATCAATCATGCGGTCGATGAGAGCGAGTGTTTGTGCGCGGGTCAGATGATCCTCAGGGCAGTACTGACCGTATGCACAGCCTCGAATGATCCCCTCGAATGCGAGCGCCTCGATCGCCGATCGGTGAAGCGACGTAGTGGAGTCCCAGAACGGTGCGACACACCCGATCTGTCCCTCGGTTGAAATCATGAGTTCGTCGATGGTGAGACCGAGATCACGGTCGTTTGCCACCGACGATCCACCGAAGTAGATGTTGAGCCAGAACGTTCGGATGTCGAGATCGGCCTCGTCGGCGCGACGGAACTGAATGTCGTCGCGCTGATAAGCACGCGTACCGTCGATCCAGCCCTCAATGGTCCCGTTGTTCTCCCCGGGTGTGTTCAGTGCGACGCGACCCTCGACGCAATACCAACGATCCTGTTCTAGCGTCGCGACGTTCGCATCCCAAAGGAGTTTGTCACCGCATGAGCCTGCCTGGTCGACGTGATAGAGATATGTTCCAAGACGAATCTGATCGGCGGCCGCCCCGCCCTCTCCCGCGGCAGTGAACATTGTGCGTGCCGACCACCCGGGATTCTCAGCTGTTGAGGGAAAACAACCCCGGGCGGTGAAAGATGGCATTCCCGCAAAACCGGGAAACTTGCCGCTTGATATGGGAACGAAGTTCTCAAGACGAAGGTAGTACCGAAACCAGGCCTCTTCGGTGACGCCGTCGATCCCAAAGTGGGCGCCTGTCCCTCGGCGCCGGCCGGGTCCGATGGTTACACCCAGTCCATCAGTTCGGTATCCGGTCTGTCGGGTGGTCGTGAGGTCATCGCCTGTTCGCCAATCGACCCAGGTTTCGTTCCAATCGGGAGTGTCGAACCGTTCTGCAAGGATCGTCGGTGGCTGCGCTGCTGCGGTCGTTGTGAGGGTGGCCGCGATGATCGCCACCACACCCAAACTTTGTATGAGTCTCCTGAGCACGCCTTGCATGGGGTCGAGGCTACTGTTGGCTAGCTTTTAGAAGACAGTTTGAGGGCCAGGAATGCTTTTTGGGTCGACAGGAAAAAACAGCCGTGCGTCGAGCATGATCTTTACGGTCGGCTCGATCCCTGTGACGATGCATTGGTCGGTTCTTTTGGTCGTTGCGATCCTGGCGGCCCAGATTGAGTTGCGAGCCGCGATCGGGTGGACGGCAGGGTTTCTTGCAGCAGTCGTGCTTCATGAGCTCGGCCATGCCCTGCTTGCGAAACGATTCGGTGCGCGCGAAGTCCGGATTACGGTGATGATGTTCGGTGGCGTGACAACGTTCATCCCATACGGCATCACTCATGGCAAGCGTTTCCTGATTTCTGCCGCCGGTTCGGCGATCGGAATCGTCATTGGGGGACCGCTGTATTGGGCCGACCGATTCGGCTCCCTCTCAATTCCGCCCGGGGATCTTCAGAACGTTATCCGTGGGTTTGTACTGTCGGCGTTCTTTTGGGGTATCTTCAACTGGTTACCGATGTTGCCACTCGACGGTGGGCACATGTTGGTTCACGCTCTGGCGCTGAAGATCCATCCGAGGTCCGCGCACACGGTGGCGCGTGCCGTGTCGGTCCTCGCTGCGACCGGAGCAGTTATCGCTGCCCAGGCGTACTTTCCCGATAGTTCGTTCCTGACGATCTTTATTGTGATCATCGCGGCTCAGGGCGTGTTTGCCCCTAATCCGTACCGGATTCCGCCCGACCGGTCGCGCGTTGAAGGTCCCGCCCAGAGCGAAGATCCCTTGTTCGGGATCGGCGGCGACATGTCCGATCGCTGACATGGAGGAGTGAGTCACGCCACGTCCGACGGCATGCTCAGCAGGTGAACATCGGTTCAACGATGTCGCTGTGGACAACTGCGAATCCGGTAGCGATCCGGGTTTTGCACCCTTGGAGATGCGCGCTTATACTCCCGAACCGGTTACACCCACGGTCCCCGGATACCCGGAGGCGTCTCAACGGGCGCTGTTGTAACGGAGAGACTGTATTGGGGTCGGCACCTTCACGTACGTGACGGAGCCGATTTTCGTTTGTAAAGACCCACCTCGATCGACACGAGGATGGGTGCGCCAAAGAGAGAGAAGAAGCGACTGTGCCAACTGTGCAGCAGTTAGTCCGCCAGGGGCGGAAGCCGAAGGTGAAGAAGAGCAAGACGCTTGGTCTTGCCGGGTCTCCTCAACGACGTGGTGTTTGCACGCGCGTGTACACCGTCACCCCAAAGAAACCGAACTCGGCTCTTCGTAAGGTTTGTCGTGTCCGTCTTTCGTCGGGCATGGAAGTAACGGCATATATCCCGGGCGAAGGCCACAACCTCCAGGAGCACAGCATTGTGTTGGTCCGTGGTGGTCGTGTGAAGGACCTTCCCGGTGTTCGTTACAAGGTCATTCGCGGTGCACTTGACGCGTCCGGTGTCGACGGTCGTCAACAGTCCCGCTCTCGTTACGGAACGAAGAAGGGGTCGTAGGCCATGCGTAGAGCTCCAGCAGAAGTTCGTAAGCTTGAAACGGATCCGATCTACGAATCCACTCTCGTCACTCAGGTCATTAACAAGGTGCTCTTGAAGGGTAAGAAGGGTGCTGCCCGCCGGATCGTGTATGGAGCAATGGACGTTGTCGAACGTCGCACCGGTGGTGACCCGTTGCCGGTCCTTACCCGTGCAATTGAAAACATCCGTCCCAGCCTTGAGGTTCGGTCTCGTCGAGTCGGCGGGTCGTCCTATCAGGTTCCGGTTGAGGTGCGTCCGCGTCGTGCTCAGACGCTTGCTGTGCGTTGGCTTGTTGAGTTTGCGCGCAAACGCAAAGAGACCACGATGGCCGATCGTCTGGCCAACGAGATCCTGGACGCATCCAAACGCACCGGCGCCGCTGTGAAGCGGCGCGAAGATATTCACAAAATGGCGGAGTCGAACAAGGCTTTCGCTCACTACCGCTGGTAACTCCCTATGGCACGAAGTATCAAACTCGAAATGGTTCGTAACATTGGCATCATGGCTCACATTGATGCTGGTAAAACGACGACCACCGAGCGGATCCTGTACTACACCGGGCGCACGTACAAGATCGGTGAGGTGCACGAGGGTGCTGCCGTCATGGACTGGATGGAGCAAGAGCAGGAACGCGGAATCACGATCACATCGGCTGCGACCACCTGTGTCTGGGACGATCACACCATCAACATTATTGATACACCGGGCCACGTCGATTTCACGGTCGAGGTGGAGCGGTCGTTGCGCGTGCTCGACGGTGCGGTCGCGGTGTTTGATGCCGTCTCCGGTGTGGAACCGCAGTCCGAGACTGTCTGGCGTCAGGCCGACAAGTACGCCGTTCCCCGGATCTGCTTCATCAACAAGATGGACCGCATCGGATCGGATTTCTTCGCCGCGGTCGACTCGATTGTTGATCGACTTGGCGGGAATCCCGTCGCTTTGCAGATTCCCGTCGGCTCCGAGGGAGACTTTTCGGGTGTTGTCGACCTTGTCGAGATGAAGGCGATCGTCTACCAAGACGACGACGGGGTGCACTGGGAAGTTATCGATATTCCGGCAGAGCTGCAGGATCAAGCGATGGAGTACCGCTCCAAGCTACTCGATATTGTTGCCGCCGAAGATGGTGATCTTCTTGAGAAATACCTTGCAGGGGAAGAGATTGGTGCCGAGGAGCTTCGGGGTGCTATCCGACGTGGCACGATCGCGCACGACTTCGTTCCGGTGCTGCTCGGTACGGCATTCAAGAACAAGGGTGTGCAGCCGTTGCTCGATGCGGTCGTCTCTTATCTCCCGAGTCCTCTCGATCTACCACCGATGACCGGTTTCAAGCCGGGCAAGGAAAACGAGATGCTCGAACGCAAACCGAGCGACGACGAGCCGTTCTCCGCGTTGGCGTTCAAGATCATGTCCGACCCCTATGTCGGCAAACTCACCTACTTCCGCGTGTACTCGGGGTTCGCCAACAAGGGCGATACCGTCGTGAACACGACGAGCGGCAAGAAGGAGCGCTTTGGTCGGTTGCTGCGCATGCATGCAAACGCCCAGGAAGACATTGACGAGGTCCGGACCGGTGACATCGTCGCTGCCGTTGGTCTGAAGGCAACCAAGACCGGGCACACGCTGTCGGCTCAGAACGCCCCAGTCCAGCTCGAATCGATGACTTTCCCCGATCCCGTGATTTCGGTCGCCATCGAACCCAAGAACAAGGCCGCCCAGGACAAACTTGGTGAGGGCTTGATGCGCCTCGCGGAAGAGGACCCGACATTCGTGGTTCACACCGACGAGGAAACCGGTCAGACGATCATTGCGGGGATGGGTGAACTTCACCTTGACATCCTGGTTGACCGTCTGCGTCGCGAGTTCAAGGTTGAAGCCGATGTTGGTCGTCCGCAGGTCGCGTACCGTGAGACGATCAAGAAGGCCGTGACCGGCATCGACGGCAAACTCAAGAAGCAGTCCGGCGGTTCGGGTATGTACGGCCATGTTGTCATCAACCTTGAGCCCGGGGCGCCCGGTTCCGGTTTCGAGTTCGTCGACAAGATCAAGGGTGGTTCCGTGCCACGCGAGTTCATTCCTGCTGCCGAGAAAGGCATGCGGGATGTGCTCGAATCCGGTGTGCTCGCCGGTTACCCGCTCGTCGACATCAAGGCGACGCTGGTTGACGGTTCGAGCCACAGTGTCGACTCAAACGAGATGGCGTTCCGTATCGCCGGTTCGATGGCCCTCAAGGCCGCGGCCGAGCGTGCGGGGATCAAGCTCCTTGAGCCGATCATGGAGGTCGAAGTAGTCACCCCTGAAGAACACATGGGAGATGTCATCGGTGACATCTCCTCACGTCGAGGAAAAGTTGAGTCCATGGATTCCCGTGGGCCTGCCCGAGTAGTAAACGCAATGACGCCGCTGGCAGAGATGTTTGGTTACGTGAGCGATCTTCGCTCCCGTACCAAGGGTCGCGCCAGTTACAGCATGCAGTTCCATTCGTATCAAGAAGTCCCGACCACCGTGGCACAAGAAATTGTCGCCAAGGTCCGTGGCGAGTAGAAGGAGTCGCCGTTATGGCTAAGGAGAAGTTTGAGCGGTCGAAGCCGCATGTGAATGTTGGGACGATGGGTCATATTGATCATGGGAAGACGACGTTG
>VAPH01037884.1_pt1 | contig 19857 bp, 18 predicted proteins | sample 3393861 | NCBI WGS metagenome assembly VAPH01 (sample SAMN08290439, study PRJNA428436) | hydrothermal vent metagenome | isolation source: Deep-sea hydrothermal vent chimney | place: Atlantic Ocean: South-mid Altantic Ridge | reverse complement strand
CGCATCTCATCAATGGTGACCGGCTCGATATATTGTCCATCTGCAGCCACCACAGTCATTTTTAGACCGGGTATACGGACATCAAAGAATGTCATCGCCGCGGCATTAATAAATCTCAGCAACACCTTTTCGCCACGTTTAAACAGGCCAGTCCAGCCATCAGCAGGATTCTGTCCATTCATCAGGAAGGTATAGGTATAGCCCGTGACATCGGATATATCTCTGTCGCTCATACGCATCCGCAGCCACATCTTTCGCGCGTTCCAGGTGTTGGCAAGACCCTTTTCTTTAATGTCCTTACTCAGGTCGGCGTATGTCCGTTGCTTAAAGTTATAGTAATCAGAATTCTTTTTCAGTTTGTGATACACACGGTATGGGTCTTCGTCACTCCAGTCAGAGATAACAATTACGTATTCTCTATCAAATTTATAGGGGGCGGGTTCTTTCGGTTCAACGATAATTGCACCGTATGCACCCGTAGGCTCCTGAAAACCGGAATGACTGTGATACCAGTATGTTCCATTTTGATGGACATCAAAACTGTAGGTAAAGGTTTCACCCGGTTTAATGCCACTGAAGCCATTACTAATATGGGGAACCCCGTCCATCTCACTGGGCAGGATAATCCCGTGCCAATGTATTGATGTATCTTCAGCAAGATTATTGGTTACTCTCATCGTCACCCTGTCACCCTCTTTCCAGCGCAGGATCGGGGCAGGAACTGAGCCATTAATGGCCGTGGCATAGCGCTCTTCACCGGTAAAATTTACCAATGTCGGGCTGTACGTAAGATCGAATTGAGTACCGGTCAATGTCACCGGCCCGTTCTGACCTTTATCCATTGAAGCCAGCAGTGGTCGGGCATCAAGGCCCAACAGGCCAGCAGCGCCGCCCATGGCCACACCTTTGACAAAGGTCCGGCGCGACATCGATGCCCCCTGTATGGAAGGGAATCCTGGTTTATACATAATGTTTTTCCTCTATATCTATTCCTGATTCAGGACAGGCGATCAGGCCTTGTTGGAAAGATCTTTTCGCCTAAGCCCCGATAAATATTTCAGCAATCTGACATCAGCATTGCCGAAAATAGTGTAGGTGAGCAACTACCCTAAGGGGTAACTATCAAAGATCAGGAATAGGAGGGGGGACGATGACGGCCTGCGCCCTGTCGAGGTGGTTCTGAAGACTTGAGCAATTATTCGACCCTTGTGGTGCATGAACTTGACTAAGGGCAACGGGAAAGACCAGCGCCAGGAGACTGGTATCACACTGGCAGACGGCATCAGGACAGGTTTGATCAGAAATCTGGTCACTGCAGGAACATTCATTAACAACGACAGCAACTTTTGCCATTACATCCGCCCGTTGCATAGAATGTGAGGCACTGGCCATGGCCAGTTGAGACATCAATGGAGATAGCGCAAGCAGTGCTGATAATAGAATGATAAATCGTTTTAATGGCATTTTTTGATCAGCTCAAACTCACTTGGCCCTTCGACAAGTATTTTATGAGTAAGTTCTGCAAAAAGAAAAAATCAGGTAAATTCTTGCCACGCCTCTATTCACTCCAACAACAATCACCGACAAGCTGCATCAAATTACATCATAAAAATATTCACTCGTCACTTTTATTAAATTCCCCTTGACCTGGAGTCGACTCCAGAGTGTAGGCTTCTCTTTGCTGGAATATTTCGCTGTTGAGATTTTTCATTTTCATTCTGGATCTGGGCCAGGACCCGGCTGCCACAGGACAATGTGTGATCAAGAGAGACAAAAATGAAAAGACATATGTTACAAGGTGTTGCAACGGTCGTGATCAGCGGGCTAATGAGCAGTATGGCCCATGCACACGACCCGATTTTCGGTATTGGGCCCCACGTATTGTTCAAGAATGGCGTTGAAGTTGCTGCAGAATAGGTGTAAGCCGTGGTGCCAGGCTTTTACTCGACCTGGTAGGGGGGGGGCTATACTCCCTCACCCTACAGGCTATCTGGAGTATTGGCTTTATTGCAGCATTTCTTGTCTTGCCTATTCGTATCGCACCAGGCATATAATGTGAAGGTACTGTGGGCACCTCCGTTACAATCGTACACATTTACTTGAAACATTAGAAAATAACTATTTATAATGATGCACATGAAGTCTGAGGAAAATAAAATGAAAAAATTTACCCTGTTATTACTGCTACTTGGCCTGAGTGTGCATACAGCATTTTCTGCAGATGCGCCTGCAGGGAACATTGAATTTCCGACTATACCTGATATCCCGGTCCCCGAAGGAATGGGCTATGATAACTACTTCAAGCAAAACCAGCCCGTCAAGCTGGTTTTTGGTGTTTCTGATCCTGGGGCACAATTGAGAGAGTCCCTGACCAATGCGGCCAATACCATCAAGTACCTGAAACCTCGTGGTATCAAATATAAAATCCAGATTGTGCTATACGGTAAGGCGGTCTTCCCTGCGAATATATTTAATGAAGAATACGCTGGCTACAGTGAGTTGATGGAAGAATTGAACAAGCAGGGTGTTGAGTTTGCCATTTGTAACAATTCATTGGTGGCACTGAAACAATCAAGAGAGGATATTTATCCTTATATGAAAATTATTCCTGCCGGTATTCTGCAAATCGTCAAAAAACAAATGCAGGGCTACGCCTATATTCATAATACCAAATAGTTTATGACCTTAGGGTACCCCTAAGCATTGAAATAAATTGTGGGAGCGTCGCCCCCGGCGCGATGGGTGTAATCAGGTTTGGCAATATCGAAACAATCGCGCCGGGGCGGCGCACCTGCGCAAAGAATCAAAGGTGTTATTTGATACCTGCTTTCTTTTGCTCAAGCCTGACATAGGCAATAATATTGGCAACATTCTCACCCGATAAACCGGCAACTACCGGCATGTCACCGAATTTCCAGTGATGCTGTCTGACCCCCGTTGAGACGGCAAGGTGGAACGCCATGTCGCCATGGTGACCCGGCCGATAGGCCTTGTTCAGAAAAGGCGGACCATTGTTAGTCCCTCTCAAATTTACACCGTGGCATTTTGCACAATTGGCAGAAAATAAAACCTTGCCACTTTGAGCATCTGCCTTAAAATCCGGCCCTGGAATACGTGGCAGCCCTCTGCGATCCTGGCTATCCTGCTCACAAGATGAGAGCAGTACAGATAAACTTAAGATCGTGAGCAGCGCAATAATTTTCACAGATTTCTGATTCTTCACTGTAAATATGGCCGTATCCATAAGTATGCTCCCTACTCAATGAGTACTGAAAACAGTCGTCTTTCCCGATTTATCAAAGGTAATAACGGGATACCTGATCTTCTTGCCCCCCATGCCCGGAGATCCCGTAGGCATGCCCGGTACAGCCAGACCGGTTACTGACGGTCTCTCTGCAAGTAATCTTTTGATGTCACTTGCAGGAACATGGCCCTCGATAACATAGCCATCGATATGAGCGGTATGACAGGCATAAAGCTTCTGTGGAAGGCCGGCTTCTTTCTTGTGCTTCACCACATCATTGGTATTTATTGCTTCTACCTTAAAACCATTCGCTTCAAGATGACTAACCCACCCCTTACAGCAGGCGCAGGTCGGTGACTTGTAAACCGTGATGGTATCTTCTGCTGATGCCGGCTGAGACATGAAGCCCTGGAAAAGTATGGCAGTAAGCGCAACAATAAGTCCGCCACCAATCATAAGCTTCATGCGCGATTTTTTCTTTTTAAAAAAAATATTTTTGCTTTTCATAAACACCTCCTCCGTGTTTTCCCTGTTGCAGGAAAAATCTATTTTATTATAACTGGCTGATATTCTTCACGGACAGGCCGGTCTAGAGCGCCCATAACATTTAAGGAGCCTCTGATCCATTACCCGAAAAAGGGGGGGGTTCCCAGCCTGAAACGTAGACCTTGCCTGTACCGTGAATACCCCCTGATGATACAAAAAATCTTTCCGGCATTAACATCCCGGAAAGATTTTTGGGTGCCTATCGGTATGGATCGAACCGGCTTATTTTTCAAGTTCCTTACGACGGTGTTCGAACTCCTCATCGGAAATCTCACCATTCGCATAACGCTTACGCAGTATCTCTATCGGGCCTTCTGATGATGAAGTGCCTGAACGACTATTCGAAATACCACGGAACAGAGCAACTATCGCTACAATGATCAGTATCCAGAAAATCCACATAAAGATTCCACCGAAACCAAAACCAAATCCGCCGGAATTACCAAACATCATTTTTTACTCCTTCACTAACGATCTATACTTTTACCCGCCGTAGCCGCAAGGCATTAGTAATGACGGATACTGAACTAAAGCTCATCGCTGCTGCCGCAATAATGGGTGACAACAGAAGACCGAACACAGGGTACAATACGCCTGCCGCAACAGGCACGCCCAATGAGTTGTAAATAAAGGCGAAGAAGAGGTTCTGACGAATGTTCTTCATTGTGGCGCGACTCAGGTGTCTTGCGCGAACAATGCCTCGTAGATCGCCTTTGATCAGTGTTACGCCCGCACTCTCCATAGCGACATCTGTTCCTGTCCCCATTGCTATGCCCACATGGGCCTGGGCCAGTGCCGGCGCATCGTTTATGCCATCACCCGCCATGGCAACGACACGGCCTGCAGCCTGAAGCTCCTTGACCACATCCGCCTTCTGATCCGGCAGTACTTCTGCCTGCACCTGATCAATGTCCAGCTTGGCGGCTACCGCTTCGGCGGTTTTACGGCTGTCACCGGTCAACATCACCACCTTGAGACCCTCTTTGTGAAGATCGGCAATTGCCTCCGGCGTGGAATCCTTAATGGGATCAGCCACACCGATCAGCCCGGCGGCTCTGTTGTCTATCGCCAGAAGCATAACCGTTTGACCATCGGCACGCAAGGCATCGGCCTGTTGTGGTAGGTCACCAACATCAATGCCCAGATCAGCAAGTAATTTGATATTACCAAGTGCCACACTATGACCGTCCACCGTACCCATCACACCTTTGCCGGTAACGGACTGGAAGTCATCGGTTTTGGTCAGTACGGTATCACGTTCCTCTGCCCCCCGTACTATCGCTTCGGCCAATGGGTGTTCGCTGGCCCGTTCCAGGCTCGCGGCCAGTCGCAGGGTATCGTGTTCATGAAATCCGTCTATCGCAACCACCGAGACAAGTTTTGGTTTGCCCTCGGTCAGGGTCCCGGTCTTGTCCACCACCAGGGTATCGACCTTTCTCAGTACCTCCAGCGCTTCGGCATTCTTGAACAAAACGCCCATGGTCGCCCCCTTACCGGTACCGACCATAATCGACATAGGTGTGGCCAGTCCCAAAGCACAAGGGCAGGCGATTATCAATACCGCAACGGCGTTGATCACCGCGTAGGCCAGAGCGGGTTCAGGCCCCCAGTTCCACCAAACGAAGAAAGTAATGACGGCGATCACGATCACAGCCGGTACAAAGTAGCCGGCAACAATATCGACCAGCCTCTGGATCGGTGCCCGTGAACGCTGGGCATCGGCCACCATCTGTACAATCTGTGCCAACAAAGTGTCCGATCCCACCTTCTCAGCACGCATCAAGAGACTGCCAGTGGCGTTAACCGTTGCGCCAATCAGCTTATCGCCGGGGGTCTTTTCCAGCGGAATGGGTTCACCGGTAACCATGGATTCATCCACATTGCTTACGCCGTCCTGGACGGTGCCATCGACTGGAATTTTTTCGCCAGGCCTTACTCGTAGGATGTCACCTACCTGCACATGCTCCATAGGTATGTCTTCTTCGGTACCGTCATCGCGGACGATGCGTGCGGTCTTGGGTGCCAGGCCCAGCAACAGCTTGATGGCAGCATTGGTCTGACTGCGTGCCCGCAGTTCCAGCACCTGGCCGAGCAATATCAGCGCGGTGATCACAGCGGCCGCCTCGAAATAGACCGGAACCACACCAACCTCGTTGAGCACAGCCGGCGGAAAAATACCGGGGGCAACGGTAGCAATCACACTGTATGTCCAGGCAACCGATACACCGATTCCGATAAGGGTGAACATATTCAGGTTACCTGTGATTACCGATTGCACAGCACGCACATAAAAAATCCAGCCTCCCCATATCACTACGGGGGTGGCTACCACCATTTCCAGCCACTGACGCAGATTAGGATCAATCAGCCCAGCCATCGTCTGCGGCCAGAACTCGGCCGCCATGGCACTGATTAATACCGGGATGGCAAGGATAGAACTAATCCAGAAGCGCTTGCTCATATAGTCCAGTTCGCTGGTATCCTCTTCCGCCTCTACGCTACGCGACTCCAGGGCCATACCACATTTGGGGCAGGCACCCGGATGATCCTGAACAATTTCCGGGTGCATAGGACAGGTATATTCAGTTTTGGTTGCCACAAGGGGAATACCCTTGGGTTCCAGTGCCATGCCACACTTGGGACAGGCCCCCGGACCCTCTTGCTCCACTTCGGGGTGCATAGGACAGGTATAGATATTGCTGTCCGTATCGCCGGAACCGACTTTCTCAGCACTGCTTTTTTCAGCGTGATGATGACCGTGATCGTGCGCACCATGAGCTTTGTGTTTATGAAGATATTCAGCGGGGTTATTGTCAAATTTTTCCTTGCAGGAAGCGCCGCAAAAATAATAGACCTCACCATTGTGCTGAGATTTATGCTTGGAACCTTCTGTGACATCCATTCCACAAACAGGATCTTTCAGTGACTCCGGTGCGAGATATTGTTCCGGGTCAGCAACAAACTTGTCATGGCAGGATGAACTGCAGAAATAATAATCTTTGTTCTCATGTTTGTGATGATGTTTACTGTCAGCAGAGACATCCATCCCACAAACAGGATCTTTCAGTGATTCCGATGCGAGATATTGTTCCGGGTCAGCAACAAACTTGTCATGGCAGGACGAACTGCAGAAATAATAATCTTTGTCCTCATGTTTGTGATGATGTTTACTGTCAGCAGAAACATCCATCCCACATACTGGGTCTTTTATCATTGTAATTCTCCTTTCTTATCATCGGTACTGCTTTCTATCAGGTGACAAACTGAATGCCCATCCGGTATTCCATCCGGCATATCCGCCCATTGTTTCAGTGCGAATTCCATACGCTTTTGTAGACTCATCAAGATCTCAAGCTGTCTTCTGTTTTCTTCTATATGTTTGAGTAGTATTTCACGCACCCGCGGACAGGGTGACTGGCCCTTATCTGCATCCAACATAATTGCGCGTATCTCAGCCAGAGTATAACCCAGCGCTTTTGCCTGCCTGACAAATTTCAACCAGCGCACTTCGCTGGGTTTGTACAGGCGGTAATTATTCTCTGGATGCCTGACCGGTTGCAACAAACCCTTACGAGTATAATAACGTACAGCATGCGGCGTTGTATCGGTCTGCCTTGCAAGTTCAGTGACTGTGAGCATTTCATGTCTCCTCATTAATTGGCACAACTGGCAAAATAATTACTGCCAGGCGTCAGTATGGCCTATCGTTATCTTCGGTATATTCTTACTGCATCATCCGTTGACACGGCTTCATCAATGCCGTCCGAGTCTACAGCCTATACCTTAGGCATAGGTCAAGCTTTGAAGCAAATACAATTAATAGAGGGGCTCAGGTGATAACGACAGGGGGGGCTATGCCGGGTTTTTCCATAGCCATTATGAAGGACTTAAGATTGGAAGGGATAAAGAGCAAGTGCAGTGAAATGGTATGTCATCTCACTGCACTGCTTAAAAACTAACGGTTACTATTTATTCGATTTCTGCATAAATGTGATCAGATCACGGGTCTGCTGACCCGTTAGTCCGGCACGTATACGCATGTGGTATATTGATGATATCCATTGATCATCGCGAAGCTCCTGCGGATCACGATAACTGTGACAACGGTTGCAGTTTTCCACCCATAACTGGGCGCCCTTGCCAAAATCACCTTTTGTCGGCCATTCCGCAGCGACAGCTGTTTGAAAGAAACCGCTACCTGCACCAATAAGTACAGACAGGGTCATAACGCGATAGATATTAGTCATTTGCTTTTTCATGTCATTTCCCCTTAGAAGCCATAAGCCATTTGGACAAACCACTTGCTTTTAGGCGTGTGGCTGCCTTCGATTACATCATTGGAATGATAATTTAGCTTGGCAATCAGATGATTGGTAAACAGGTAATTGATACCGAGTGCCCACTGTTTGACGTCCCCTGTAGCACTTGGGGAATCAAAATCGGTGTATCGCAAGACAGGCTCAAGTTTTACTGACGGGAACTTATATGCTCCCTGCAGATACCAGGCTCTCCAGTCGGCGCCTTCTGATGCCGCTGGGCCGGTAGCGGCCTCACCAACTTTCGTCTGCACATATTCGCCGCGAAGCTCGAACATTTTCTTCTGCCAGGCAAAGTCAGCGCCAAGAACACTGTAGTCACGGGAAGCCCCCAATACACTGACAGAACTGCCGACTTCTTCGTCAACAATATTGGTCACAGAAGCCTTACCTGTTGCAGCTGATACGCCGATTTCAAGGCCGACCATGGGGATAAGTCCGTAACGACCACCAAAGGTTTTGTTGCCATCTACATCGGCACCAAAGCCTTCAGCGAGAACACCTTCCAGCTCAAACTCGCCATCTTCAGAAGCTGCATTTAATTCCGGCCCGTTACTGATGTAGACCGCATAATTACTGCGCAGTTTCTCACCGAAGCCACCACGTACCTGAAGCCCGACGTCAGAGGACGGTGCAGCACCATCATGTCCAAAGCCAGGAGGGGCATCTGCCATTTTGTTGATCCATGAGGGGTGAAGATTTTGCCTGAACTGGCCGATAGGGCTCATGAATTTGCCTCCAATGAGCGTGGCATAGTCATTCATGAACCAGTCAATGGTTATATATTCCATCTCCACCTCGGTTTCACCATTATCTTCCACACCAAATTCAAGTTCTGCTTCCAACATGAACAGATTGCGGTATTGATAGTGAAATATGGGTGAAAAAGACCCCACAGCAAAGCTACCGTTTTTGTCTTTGGTACTGACATATCCGACACCCGCATATCCCGCGAGATGTACCAGAGTATTCGGTGTCATCGCATTAGATATCTCCTCTCTGAACTCTGACTTGGCTTGTTCCATGTCATTTTTCGAGGCACTCTGTGTTTCTATGTCTTTGAGGGCCTTCTGCACTCGCTCCAACTGCTGCTGCAGTACTTTGACCTGGTCCTGCAGCACATCATAGTCGCTGCCACCTGCCATGGAAGTAAGCGGAAAGGCACCAATTACAGCTGCCATAACAGCCTTTCTTAATATTGTATTGTCTCGTTTTTTCATCTCATTACTCCGTCCCTGCATATTACAAGGGAATTAATCACACGATTGAATATTTTCTATTTTGCTGGCTCATGCGCCATGACATGACACACGGACAACATTAACCTTTAACAGGCCTGGGATCAGTAAATAGGAGGGCGTAAGGGAGGCTGGTAATCCTCATTGGTAAAGAAATGTTCTGTAAATGAAAAGAAACTGATGGCGACTTCATGTTGAGACAGAATTGATGTTCGGGCCAATAAAACGGGCGTAGTTGAGGTCTCACCAAGGTAGGAACCCTGACAGGAATATTCGCCTCTATGGCAACAGGAGTCTTTAGAGTACTGATGCTCGCTATCTGTTGCCTTACCTGTTCCATTGCCAACGGCAAGCTGGCCATCAACAGATGAATGATTGTGTCCCGTCTTATTGATACATTTTTCATGCTCGACTGATTGATCATCCAAAGCGGTCATCCCGGTTGCAACCGCAGGCGCAACAGGAAGCAGTATCGGAATCAAAATCATGATTCTTAGTATTGTTCCAGATAATTTTTTGTTTATATACAACATAAAATATGTAAAGAATATATCAGACCAAAACCAGACCACCGATCAGATTGCAGAGGTATATTAGCTTATCCTTAAATTATTTTTATTGATATATGTCAAAGAATGTAGTATTTCTCCAACATGTCCACACGTTTCGAATGGTTCAGTGACTTCGCATCATTATCAACATGTTGTACAATGAAGAGACATGAAAAAGCTTCTTGTCAACGTCACTATATTCTTCCTGCTCGTTAGCAATGTGGTATGGGCTCTTGATATAGCGGATCTGGTTCAGGAACACGAAAAACAAAATCACTCCTCGGCTACGTCTGACGAGGCTGAATCCGTCAATCTGAACAATTCCTCCAGCAAACACTGCTGCCATGACGCAGTCCATTTCATTGGCATCCTTAGTCACAGCAGTGAAATAATTTCCCGCAGCACCGCGGATACAATAGCAACCAGTAATCACGCCCGCATTTCCCAGGCCTACCGACCCCCCCTTCCGCCACCCAACGCCTGATTTCTAAATAAATCGCTACGCGTGCATCAAGACAGATGCACTGTTGTAACCTTTTCAGGAATCACTAAATGATTAACAAGACATTACTCGTGTCTGCACTTTGTGCGGGCCTGCTCACAATGCCTGTGTGGGCAAATCAGACAAAGCTGGCCGTGTCGCTGGATAACCACGCACCGGCAGACCTTGCCACACTCATTTCGAACGCGCTGCCCGGGCACCCGCGCCTGCTCGCCGCCAGAAATGCCCTCCAGGCTGCTGCCACGCGCCTGCGGGCGGCTGAACGCCCGCTGTACAACCCTGAACTGGTGTTTGATACGGAGAATACCGATATCAATACGACAGTACTGCAGTACAGCCAGAAGATAGACAGTGGCGGACAACGTAAGGCAAGAACAGGGGTTGCCGAAGCTGGACTGAAAGCCGCGCGTGCCAAGTTCGAACTGGCCAGGTTGTCGCTACTTCATGATTTGTTGACTGCACTGTCTGACCAACAGTCAGGCAAAGAGATTGCAGCCCTCGCTGTTGAGGGGCTGGCACTCATGCGTGAGTTTGCCAACATTGCCAGGCGCCGCTATCGGGCAGGCGACCTCTCACAGGTAGAAACCAACCTCGCGCAACTGGCCTACAATGAAGCGTTGATGGCACATGCACAGGCACTGACAACCTATACGGCTTCCCAGGAAAGAGTCATCGCTCTTTTCCCCACACCGCCAGGCAAAACCGGCGTACTGCCGGAATCGCTGCCCTCGCCTGTCCTGCCAGCAGATGTGGAGGCTTTCATCATTGAACTCCCGACTATTCGAAAATCAGCATCCAGTGTTGATGCCTTGAGTGCGCGCGTGGCACTTCGAAAAAGTGAGCGCAGCTGGGAGCCGACGCTTGCCGTACGCGGTGGCAGAGAAGATGAGGAATCCCTGGTCGGACTGACACTGAGCCTGCCGCTCAAGATACGAAACGACCGGAAGGCAGAAGTACAAACGGCACGTCAGGAACTGGCGCAGGCCGAGCAAACACTGCGTCAAACAGTACGCGATCTGAAGGCGCAGGTCTTGAGCAGCACACAGCGTTATCGGCTGCTGCGTTCAGCGTTCAATACCTGGCGGGAAAGCGGTCGTGAGTATATCGATAGCCAGCTGGCATTAACCAAACGCCTGTGGGGTAGCGGCGACATGAGCACCACCGACTATCTCGTCCAGCTCAAACAGGCACTGGATACACAGGCTTCGGGAATTGAACTGCGTAAACAGATGTGGCGCAGCAGCTTTGAATGGATGAAAGACACGGCCAGCATCGATGACTGGCTGAAGATTACGAACACAGGAACAGACAAATGATTATACCTATGAAACCACTACACGTTGCACTCCTCATATCGATACTGATTATGACTTATACCGTTACGGCAGAGAGTAATCCGGTCAAAACGGCTTCTGCATCAACTGATCATAAAGAACAGGGGCGGAATGAAAACAGTGGAGATGAAAAATTCGGGGGGGTGCACCTAAGCCCCGAGCAGGTAAAAACAGCCGGCATCAAAGTAAGCCGACTTGTTCCACGCAATATCACGGGCACATTTACTGCGCCGGGTGAAGTTATGCTCAATGACTACCGTACGGTAAAAATCACCCCCCGTATCGCCGCACAAATCATAGAACGCCATACCCGACTCGGTGATAACGTCGAGCAGGGCCAGCCTCTGGTGACCCTGTCCAGCGTAGAAATGGCACAGGCCGAAGGCGAACTGCTGGTCGCTGATCGCGAATGGCGGCGGGTTAAATCTCTTGGCCGTAAAGTTGTTTCGGAAAGGCGCTACACCGAAGCCCGGGTCAGTAGAGATCAGGCAAGTGCGAAGGTTCATGCCTATGGAATGTCGCATGAAGAGATAAACAAACTGCTTGATGAAAAAAGCAAAATTACTGCAGACGGTACTTTCAGCTTGATTGCAACGCTCAAGGGGCGTGTTCTTATGGATGATTTTGTTGTCGGAGAACGCGTAAACCCGGGTCGTGAACTCATGCTTATTGCAGATGAATCCGTCATGTGGGTGGAAGCACGGGTACGCCCAGCTGATGCCGCCCGCATCAGTTCAGGTAATCCGGCCACTATTCAGGTAGGAAACAGGATATTCCCCGCTACAGTTAGCCAGATCCATCACACCCTTGATGAAACAACTCGTACACTGGCAGTACGGCTGGATGTGGAAAATGACGACGATCAGCTTCACCCAGGCATGTTCGTTAATGTGCGTATTCAGACCAATGCGACCAGGCAGGTACTCAGTGTGCCTGAGTCTGCTGTGCTACGCAGCCCCGATGGTGACTGGCAGGTACTGGTGGAACAGGATGAACCGGGGAGGTTCAAAGCAGTAGAAATTGAGCTGGAATACGTCAGTGACGGTAAGGCGGTTATTTCCGGTATCGAACCCGGCACTCCCGTGGTCACTCATGGTGCTTTTTTTGTCCAGTCTGAACTGGCAAAAAGTGGCTTTGAAATTCATAATCATTAGGAGACCGTCGTGTTAAATAAAATTATTGATACGGCTGTCGGCAGTCGTCTGCTGGTGGTCATTGCGCTGGTTGCCATGGTATTTGGAGCCGGTATTATTCTGCCAAAACTTAACCTCGATGCCTTCCCTGATGTCACCAATGTCCAGGTCACTATCAATACGGAAGCACCGGGACTGGCCGCAGAAGAGGTTGAACAATTGATCACCTTCCCGATTGAGGCGGTGATGTATAGCCTGCCAGATGTCGAGGAAGTCCGTTCAATTTCCAAGACGGGATTATCAGGGATCACCGTTGTTTTCAAAGAAGGAACTGACATTTATTTTGCTCGTTCACTGGTGTTCGAGCGTCTGCTATCTGCACGTGGACAAATACCGGACGGTATAGGCACACCGGCCATGGGGCCGAATACTTCCGGCCTGGGGCAGGTATTTCAGTACATGATCCGCTCTGAAGAAACCGGAAAAGTTGACAGCCAGACATTGCGCAGCCTCAATGACTGGGTAGTCAAACTATTGCTGATGCCGGTAGGAGGTGTCACCGAAGTGCTCTCTTTTGGCGGTGAGGTAAAGCAATACCAGATCCAGCTGGACCCGCAGCGTCTGCTGAGTTTCAAACTCACACCGCTCGAGGTGACGGAAGCCATTGAAGCCAACAACCGCAACGCTGGCGGCTGGTATATGGATCGGGGGGCCGAACAACTCGTCATTCGTGGTGTCGGCTGGGTACGCCCAGGCCGGGATGGACTGCGTGATATCGGCAACATCCCGCTTAAAGACAAGGATGGCACCGTGGTACGGGTGAAAGATATCGCCGTTGTTGAGTTTGGTGCTGAAATTCGTCAGGGGGCAGTCACCATGACCCTGCGTGATGAAACCGGTGCTGTAAAACAGCTGGGTGAAGTCGTTGTGGGCATCGTCATGAAACGTATGGGAGCGAATACCAAGGCCACTATTGATGGCATCAAAAAGCGCCTGCCCGCTATCCAGCAGGCGCTGCCCGATGGCGTCATCATTGAACCATTCTACGACCAGTCTGACCTGGTCGACAAAGCCGTCTCAACGGTAGCCAAAGCGCTACTGGAAGCCTTTGTACTTATTATCGTTGTACTGCTACTGTTTCTGATGAATATCCGTGCGACCCTGCTGGTACTGCTGTCTATCCCGATATCGATTGGTATGGCACTGATGGCCATGGCTTACTGGGGGATATCGGCAAACCTGATGTCACTGGGTGGACTGGCTATCGCCATTGGCATGATGGTCGATGGCTCGGTGGTGATGATGGAGCATATCTTCAGTCATCTGACACATCCGGATGCCCAGCACAGGGAAATGCTGCAGCAGGGTATTGATAAGGGGGATCCGCATCCCTATGACTCGGCACATGATGATCACGGTATGGCCCTGCGCATCAAGGAATCGGCCAAAGAAGTCGGTAGACCGGTATTTTTTGCCGTGCTTATCATTACCATTGTATTCGCACCATTGTTCGCACTCGAAGGTGTGGAAGGCAAGTTGTTCCAGCCGATGGCAATCTCCATCGTACTGGCCATGATCGCCTCTCTGCTGGTAGCATTGATAGTCATACCGGCTCTGGCAACCTTTATTTTTAAACGAGGTGTCGCGGAAAAAGCCAGTCCGATCTTAAAACCAATAGAAAAAATTTATCGCGTATTGTTACGAAAATCACTGGCTCATCGAACCGTTGTGGTGATGATAGCACTCGGACTCTTTGTTGCCTCCATCACCCTGGTCCCTTTTCTTGGAACAGAGTTTGTACCGGAACTTGAGGAAGGCACTATCAATGTACGTGTGACCCTGGCCCCCTCCGCAAGCCTCAATACCGCCGTTGAAGTGGCACAGATTCTGGAGAAACAATTACTGACCTTTCCAGAAGTCCTGTATGCCTCGAGCCGAGTCGGTCGTGCTGAGGTGGGTGGTGACCCTGAGCCTGTTTCCAATATCGAGATCTTTATGGGTCTGAAACCGGTGCCAGAATGGACCTCAGCAAAAAACCGTAGGGAAATTCAGAAGTTGATGGAGAAAAAAATGTCCGTCATGCCCGGTCTGCTGTTTACTTTTTCACAACCTATCGCTACGCGCGTTGATGAGCTCCTGTCAGGAGTTAAGGCCCAGCTGGCCATTAAACTATTTGGTGCCGACCTGGCTGTGCTGGTCGAAAAAGGCAAGGAGATTGATGCACTGGTCAAGAAAATCGATGGCACCACCGGTGTTGCACTGGAACAAAGCGAGGGCGAAGCACAATTGGTTGTACGACCCGATCGTGACAAACTGGCACGCTATGGCATTCCCGTAAACCAGGTCATCCGCCTGGTATCCGATGCGATTGGCGGGCAGGAGGCCGGTCAGGTAATTCAGGGTAATGAACGCTATGACATTTATGTCCGTCTGGCCAGGGAGTACCGTAACAGTATCGAAGCCATCAGCAACCTGATTCTGCAAGCCCCTGGCGGGGCATGGGTAAAGCTCAGCGATGTTGCCACTGTCGGTATCGAATCCGGCCCACCACAGATTCGCCGCGACGATGTCCAGCGCCGCGTTGTGATTCAAACAAACGTCGAGGGTCGCGACATGGGTGGTCTGGTTGCAGAAATCGATCAACGTATCCGTGATGAAATCGACCTGCCGACTGGTTACAGCATAGTCTTCGGTGGTCAGTTCGAAAACCAGCAACATGCGCAGCAGCGTTTGATGATCGTTGTGCCGCTGTCGCTTGGACTGATCTTTCTACTGCTCTACTTTGCGTTTAACTCTGTAGGGCAGGCCTTGTTGATCATGCTCAATGTACCGCTTGCCCTCATCGGGGGTATCGCCGCATTATTCTTTTCCGGACAGTACCTGTCAGTACCCGGTTCCATCGGTTTCATCGCCCTGTTCGGCGTCGCCGTGCTGAATGGTGTGGTAATGGTAAATGCCATTAACCAGCGTGTCGAAGGGGGAACGGCTCCTGCGGATAAAGCCATCTTCAGTGGTGCACTCTCACGTTTACGCCCGGTTCTGATGACGGCTTCCATCGCGGCGCTGGGTCTGATACCGATGCTGTTGGCCAGTGGTGTCGGGTCTGAGGTTCAACGCCCATTGGCGACAGTTGTGGTGGGTGGACTGTTTTCATCCACTCTGCTTACCCTGTTCGTTTTGCCGGTCCTCTATACGCGTTTCTCAAAAGGAAAGGTCGAAATGGAGACAACACACAGCACGTGATGATCGAATACCAGACAGTCATGGCAAGACTGTCTGCTGCCCAAGTCCTTAAGGTACAAAATAATGTCCTGTTGTAACACAAATGAAGAATTTACTGGCCCCTGGTGGCGCTTTTCCCCTCTCCGTAATGCCCTGATCGCGGGCCTGATCGCCCTGCCAGCATGGATACTCGCGCAGGCCGGTCTGATTGAATTAACTTTCGAGCACATCCTCTACTGGATCGCCATCCCGGTCGGTGCCTGGTACTGGGCACAGGAAGGTGCCAAGGCACTTTATGAAGAACATGAAATCGGTATTTCCATGTTAATGGTCGCAGCCACGACTGGATCTGGAATCCTTGGCATGTGGGAAGAGGCGGCTGCCCTGGTCGTGCTATACGGCGTTGCGGAAGGTGTTGAGGAATATACCTTTGTGCGAACACGTACTGCCATACGGGCCTTGCTGGATCTCGCCCCAAAAGAAGCACGCGTAATCAGGAAGGGTAAAGACGTTATTATTCCGGCAGAAGAGTTAAAGATTGGTGACCTTTTTGTTGTGCGGCCGGGTGAGTCGCTCCCCACAGACGGTAAAATAATGAGCGGTGTATCAAGCCTCGATGAATCACCTGTCACCGGTGAATCACTTCCTGTAGATAAAACACCCGGAATGAAGGTTTTTGCTGCCAGTATAAACGGCCAGGGGGTGCTGACCATCGAGGCAAATAAAACCTTTGCAGATAACACGCTGTCTCGTATTATCCATCTTGTTGAAGAGGCCCAGGATCAGAAAGGCAAGGCCCAACAGTGGATGGAACGCTTTGGCCGACGATACAGTCCGCTTGTACTGCTGACCTCTGCACTGATGCTGCTGGTTCCCTGGCTTCTTTCTGCTGACATGAGTACCTGGGCAGTACGTGCCGTAATTCTTCTGGTCGCCGCTGCCCCCTGTGCACTGGTGATATCGCTACCGATCACTATGGCTGCAGGAATTGCCGGTGCCGGCAAACGCGGTATTCTGATCAAGGGGGGTGCCCACCTGGAGCATCTCGGTATCATTGATATTATCGCCTTCGACAAGACGGGCACTCTCACCTATGGCAAACCACGAGTAACGGATATCATCACCCGTAACGACCAACAAAGGTCGAACCTGATCGCCCTGGCATACGGCATGGAACGTCATTCAGAACACCCTCTGGCCCGTGCAATACGAAATTATGGCGATAGTCAGAAAATAGACCCTGTAAACGTATCAAACTTCAAGGCACTGACGGGATCAGGGATACAGGCTGATTGGGACGGGACCACCTGGTACCTGGGAAAACCCGGTCTGTTTCGTGAGAGGGAACAGGATATCAGCCAGTTTGAAGATCAAATCACAGGCCTGCAGGACGAAGGAAAAACTGTCGTACTGGTTGGATCGGAGGCCGGACTTCAGGGCCTAATTGCCATGCAGGATATCTTGCGCGAGAATGCTTCGGAAGTTATACAGTCACTGCACAAACAAGGTATCCGTACCGTCATGCTGACAGGTGACAATACCGGCACGGCACAGAAAATTGCCGAGCAAACAGGCATCGACGATGTACGGGCTGATCTGAGACCCGAAGACAAGGTCAATGCCATCAAGGAATTGCTTACCCGGGGCCATGTCCTCATGATCGGAGACGGTGTCAACGATGCCCCTGCCCTGGCAACGGCTACCTGCAGCGTCGCCATGGGAGCCGCCGGTACGGATGCCGCCATCGAGGCCGCCGACGTTGCCCTGATGGCGGATGATCTGAACAAGCTTGTTGAAGTCATGCATCTTGGCCGTAAGGCAAGGAAGGTCAGTAAACAGAATATCATTTTTTCTGTTACTGTCCTTGCACTCCTGATTCCACTTGGTGTGACAGGCATGATCAGCATTGCCTTCACAGTGTTGGTTCATGAAGCGAGTGAACTGCTGGCCGTTGCAAATGGTCTGCGTGCCGGAAAGATGACAGGGAAAATAAAAGATACCGGATAAAAGTGCCGTGACCGGGTTGACAGTGGGAACTCGCCCTCGGCGTAATTTTTTTGTGGGTAACAATACCTGTAAACAGGTGATCTTAGCCAGAAATTAGCGTCCCCACACCTTCATCAGAAAACACTTCCAACAACAGGGCATGCGCCACCCTGCCATCAATAATATGTGCAGACTTAACACCTGACTTTACCGCATCCAGTGCACAGGTAACCTTGGGCAACATGCCACCGTGGATTGCACCGGACTTCACCAGCCGGTCAACTTCAGAGGCACTCAACCCTGTCACTATATTGCCATTTTCGTCCAGTACACCGGCGGTATTTGTAATCAATACCAGCTTCTCTGCCATTAAAGTGCGCGCAAGCGTACCGGCCACGGTATCTGCATTGATGTTGTAGGTCTGGCCTTTATTATCTATACCGATAGGTGCAATAACGGGAATAAACTCACCGGACTCCAGCAACTTTACAATTTCCGGGTCAATACTTTCTACTTCACCGACATGACCGATATCGATAATTTCCGGTACCCCCAGTGCTGGGTCATCGTCGCTTTCAAGCAGCATCTTGCGGGCATGTATCAGGCCACCGTCTTTACCAGACAGACCCACTGCCTTACCACCGAAGCGATTCAGCAAGGTAACGATCTCCTTGTTGACCAGGCCGCCAAGCACCATCTCAACCACATCCATGGTCTCGCTGTCAGTTACCCTCATACCCTTGACAAACTGGCTTTCCTTGCCGATCTTATCCAGTAGTTGATTAATCTGTGGTCCCCCACCGTGCACAATAACGGGGTTGATGCCCACCAGCTTCATCAGTACTATGTCACGCGCAAAGCCTTCTTTCAGGCTTTCATCCACCATAGCATTACCGCCGTACTTGACGACGATAGTCTTCTTCCGAAAGCGCTTTAGATACGGCAACGCTTCAGCAAGTATGCTGGCCCTTTGCTGTGCTGATATGTTAGATGTGCTCATATTGCTTACCGGTGAATAATTCCAGCTCTTGATTGTATTCGACTTGCTGACGAATTGCATAGCCCTGTTACACGGAATGCAGACAAAAAAACAGCTGCCGTATGGCAGCTTAAAGGGGGATAAATTTACAATTGCTTTCTAACTCACATCGATAGAGATCTTCTTCGGTTTAACCTCTTCAACTTTTGGGAGTTCAAGTTCAAGAACACCGTCCTTGTAACTTGCCTTGACGTGGCTTTCATCTACATCTTTACCCAGTCGAATGCTTCTGACATATTTACCATAACGACGTTCCTGTCGAAGCACACGACCCTCTTCCTTCTCTTCGTTTTCATATCGGGTCTCGGCATTAATAGTCAGTATGCCATCATGCACAGTGACATCAATGTCTTCCTTCTTTACCCCGGGTATCTCTGCTCTGACCGTGTAGCTATTGTCATTTTCATGCAGATCAATGACCGGAACCAGACTGCCACCTGTTAGATCCCCCGGATTTGCTGAGTGTGGCCTGAAGAAACCCTCGAACACATCATCCAGGCTATTATTAAAAAGCCCCCAACCGACTTCACGGCCAGGTTGTTGAACGATATTTGACATATCACACCTCCGTCTATCTATTTAAATTTAGCTTTTAGCCAGTTAACTCTGCACACCACTTCAAAAGCATGTGCAGTCGATCTGTTTCATATATGTGTATAGCTTTTTAATTTTCAAGAGGGGCTTGTCTGAAATGATCGCGCCGAGCGACGCTCCTACCAAAAAAGTATCTACCCCACATCAATTTG
>VAPH01002835.1_pt1 | contig 19869 bp, 18 predicted proteins | sample 3393861 | NCBI WGS metagenome assembly VAPH01 (sample SAMN08290439, study PRJNA428436) | hydrothermal vent metagenome | isolation source: Deep-sea hydrothermal vent chimney | place: Atlantic Ocean: South-mid Altantic Ridge | reverse complement strand
CGCATTTCAATTTGTTTATTGGCCATAATGTTTTAATCTATTTTTGTAATTAAAACATTATTATGGCTTACAAATTGAATCGATTTTTAGTGGTTCACTTTGAACCGGAATAGGTGGCTCAGTTTAGACCGGAATGTGTGGTATAGTATCCCCGGATTTTGCAATTAGGCATATATTGAGTTTAACTATATGCCGAAAATATAGATAATTGACAATTATACCAATTTAAATATAAAAAAGGATTGTAAATTTACATCATGATAGAAAAAAGAAATTCAGAAATTGAAAATGTTGTTCTTATAGGAATAATTACCGGGCAACAAAATGAAGAAAGGTCAAAAGAATATTTAGACGAATTAGAATTTTTAACTTTTACAGCTGGGGGTAAAGTGATGAAGCGTTTTACACAAAAACTAGAATATCCTAATCCCAAAACTTTTATTGGTACCGGTAAATTAGATGAGGTTAGAGAGTATATTGAAGAAAACAATATTCAAACTATAATATTTGATGATGAATTAAATCCTGCTCAACTTCGAAATATTGAAAAGGTTTTAAATTGTAAAGTGCTTGACAGGACGAATCTAATTTTAGATATTTTTGCGCAACGGGCCAAAACATCTTATGCCAGAACCCAAGTTGAATTAGCTCAATGTCAATATTTATTACCACGATTAACAAGAATGTGGACACACCTTGAAAGGCAAAAGGGTGGTATAGGTTTGCGTGGTCCGGGAGAAACAGAAATTGAAACCGACCGAAGAATTATTCGCGATAAAATATCCTTGTTAAAAAAGAAATTGCAGGCAATTGATAAACAAATGGCGATTCAGAGAAAAAATCGTGGAAAAATGGTTAGAGCTGCTTTGATTGGTTACACTAATGTAGGGAAATCGACCTTGATGAATGTAATTAGTAAAAGTGATGTTTTTGCTGAGAATAAACTATTTGCAACCCTGGATACAACAGTAAGAAAAGTAGTAATTAGAAACATACCTTTTTTATTAACAGATACAGTGGGTTTTATTAGAAAATTACCAACTCAATTGATAGAATCTTTTAAATCAACTTTAGATGAGGTAAGAGAAGCGGATTTATTGATTCATGTAGTTGATATTTCTCATTCAAATTTTGAAGATCATATTGCCTCGGTAAATAAAACCATTGATGAAATAACACTGGAAAATGAAAGGCAAACAAAACCAACCATAATGGTTTTTAACAAAATTGATCAGTACGACCATGAAACCATTGATGAAGATGATTTGATTACTGAAAAAACAAAAGCACATTATACTTTAGAAGACTGGAAAAGAACTTGGATGTCAAAAATGAACAATAACTGTGTTTTTATATCTGCATTGAAAAAAGAAAATATAGATGAATTTAAATCCAAAGTATTTGTTGAGGTTAAAAAAATTCATGTCTCGCGGTTTCCTTATAATGACTTTTTATATCAAGAATACGATGAAAAATAATTAAATTTTATCTTCATTCTTCTCAAGACCCTTATCAATAATACCTATTCTATTTGCACGAATTTTCCAAAGTTTTCTTGCAAGGGCTTGTAAATCAGCGTCACTATCACTCTCGTCAACTATCTCCAATCCTAATAAAGTTTCAATTATATCTTCCTGGGTAACCAATCCGTTTACAGAACCAAATTCATCAACAACCAAAGCGATATGTTCATGTTGCTCGATAAGTTTATTTAAAAGAAGGGGAATGGGTTCATTTCTATTTGTGATAAATATTTCTCGTTGAATGGTTTCTAGAGTTTCATTTCCTTTTTTATTGATTATTGATTCATATATTTCATCTTTTAAAACAAAGCCGGTAATATCATCAGCAGATTCCCTATAAACAGGAATTCTTGAAAAAATTAATTTTGGGTTTTCTTTATAAAACTCAAGAATGGTTTTTTTGTTAGATGCTATTTTCATTACTGTTCTTGGCGTCATGATATTTTTAACCAATATTTTTTCGAAATCAATCAAATTTTTCATAACCTTACTTTCAGATTCTTTAAATACACCTTCCTTTTGTGCGATTTCTGTCATTGCATGAAAATCTTCTCTACTTACATTGTATTCTTGCGTGTTTTTTCCCACAAGTTTGGTAGTTAATTCTAATAACCATAAAACGCCGGTTACCTTTAATGGAAACATTAATATTAGTATGCCTTTAGTAACAATGTTTGCTAATTGTTTCCAATAATTCGCACCAATGGATTTTGGAATTATTTCAGATAAAATCAATATTAAAAGGGTCATAATAGCAGATACAATACCAACTGCATTATTACCCGAACCAAAAGACTTTTCTGCTTGAACACCAACAAGAATTGCACCAACTGTATGTGCAATTGTATTAACTGTTAAAATCGCTATTAATGGTTTATTAACATCATCTTTTAATTTTTTCAGAGCTTTTGCATATACTTTACCTTCATTTATTTTAACCTTAATAAAGGTTGGAGTTACACTTAATAATACGGCTTCGAGTATGGAGCAAAGAAATGAAAATCCTATTGAGATGGTAGCGTATAATATTAATAAGGTCATAAAAAATTATGTTTATGCTAATTTATTAAAATATACTGTTGAAATTCAATTATATGAATAAAAAAAGCTTTCTAATTTAGAAAGCTTTATTTGTTGATGGTTTTAAACAATTAATCTAAAGTAATATTCAAACCAAATAACCAGTATGACTGTAAGCCGTTATCAATATTTTCAAAAGTTGCACCAGGGTCAGTTTTTAAAGCAAAATTTAAAGCCTCTTGCTTATTTTTTCTTAAGCCAAAATCAAATCCTAAGCCAAAATTTTTCCATATGGTATACGCAAATGAATTGGTCCAGGTATAATTTGAATAGTCTGAAGTCTCATAACTTTGAAATACAGATAAGTTTGTTTTAATATTAAATTTACCTATTTTTTTAGAATAGTCTGCAACTATTTTAGCTCCTAATGATGAATTGTAAACATTATCTCCTCTACTAAAAACAAAATTGTAATTTAGAGGGTGAATTACTACAACCAAATTGGTTATTGGTGTCCAGGTAATACCTAAACCAATATCAAGAAAACCGGGATCATTGAAGTTCTCTACCAGCGTTGAACGATATTCTCCAAATGTTGAAAGAGCAATTTTTTCACTGAGTTTGTATCCGTACAATGAAGAAAGGTTAAAAACATCAGTTGCTACTTCATATTTATCGCTATCCGTGTCATCATCTTTATTATCAAATTTCACCCAACCTATATTAACATTTATAGCATTTTTCCAGAAGAATTTTTCTTCAACAAGGTCAGCAAATGCGTTGATATTTATACCAAAGTTTCCTACTGATGAGTTGGGTGTATTTTTAGCGTACCAATTATTAAACCCCGAAATATTTCCTCCAATTGTACCAAATGCTTTTAGTCTCCACCCCGGAAGGTCATCTATTTCACTTTGTATGGCATCGACCTTTTTTTGAAGTGCATCAATCGAATCTTTTTTTGTTGTTTGTTCAGTTAGTAATTCTTCTTTGGTTTGTGCACTCATCAAAGTCACACCAAAAAATAAAAGCAGGAATATCAGTTTTTTCATTTTAAATGGTTTAGTTAAAGACCAGCAAAAATAAATTTAAATGTGTAAAGCACAAAAAATATTACAACTTCCTTTTAAATAAAGGGACGTTAGAACAGGCTTCGCCATACATTATAGAATTCGCTAAGGGAAGTATTTTTGAAATTAGCAAAGTAAAGGCAGTTTCAGGAATATATTTTTTAGAACAGCCTTTAATAATTATCGGTTTGCCCTTGTATATATCTAAGGGAAGTTCATTAATTATATCTTGAAAAATACTGGTTTCCAATTGTTTTAAATTACCAACAATAATTTTTTTGGTAGAAGATGGGAGTGAAGTACTTATCAATAAATAAGCCCAGGAAGGAATGATAGCATCAGATGAACAAGTAAGAGCGATATATTTGTTTTGATAAAATGCCCAATCGTGATTTTTAACGGATTCTCTAAAATCTATTTCCTTTAGAATCTGCTCATCGAAAAGCCATTTTTTAATATCAATAAGAATTCTATCTCCTTCAGGATAGAAATCTTCCAAATCGATTGTTACCAATTTGCTAGTTGCAACTCTATTTTTAATTTCATTTGACATGAACAATCAATTATTTAAAGAAACCCAAGTTCTAATTTAGCTTCTTCACTCATCATATCCTGTGTCCACATAGGATCAAAGGTGATCTCAACTTCGGCATTTCTAATTTCTTCAATAGTTTTTACCTTTTCTTCAACTTCAACAGGTAGTGTTTCGGCAACAGGGCAGTTTGGTGAAGTAAGTGTCATCAGAACCTTTACATCCATATCATCATTTACAAATACATCGTAGATCAAGCCTAATTCATAAATATCAACAGGTATTTCGGGGTCGAAAATAGTTTTTATCACTTCAACAATTTTATCTCCTAAATCTTCTTTATCTTTTTTATTCATTTTGTTACTTTAAAATCATTCTAAATAAGCACAAAGATAATGTAATAGGCATTTAATTACCAAAAGATTGATTAATATGTTGAAATATTTTTTCCTTGTCAAAGTAAAAATGACAGAAAACCAATAATTTATTTGAATTATTACACATTCTAATTGCTTTTAACTTGAAAAGCAAGCGCATATAATTTCAATTGTTTTACCATGTGCACCAAACCATTTGCCCGAGTTGGAGATAAGTGATCTTTTAATCCAATTTCATCAATAAAATATAAGTCTGAATCCAGTATGTCTTTTGGACTTTGATTAGAATAAACCCGCAGTAATAAAGCAATTATTCCCTTGGTTAAAATAGCATCACTATCAGCAGTAAAAATGACCTTCTCATCATTAAAATCAGCTTGCAGCCATACTTTTGATTGGCAGCCTTTGATCAGATTATCATCTGTTTTATATTTTTTATCAATTAATGGAAGCGACTTTCCTGTTTCAATTATATATTCATATCGTTCTATCCAATCATCAAATAGATTAAACTCATCAATAATTTCTTCTTGTATTTCTTTAATAATCATTTTTTAAACTTATTTTTGCAAAAATACGTAAATAGTCATTAAATGGGAAAACTTTTAATTGTTGGAACCGTAGCTTTTGATGCTATTGAGACTCCATTTGGAAAAACCGATAAAATATTAGGTGGAGCTGCAACATATATAGGCTTATCGGCTTCTCAATTTGGCATCGATTCCGCAATAATATCTATTGTAGGAGGCGACTTTCCTGAAGCATACTTAAAAATGTTGAACAGTAAAAATATTGATACTTCAGGCATTGAGATAAAGCGGGAAGGGAAAACTTTTTTTTGGAGTGGAAAATACCACAATGATTTGAACACAAGAGATACCTTGATAACGGATTTAAATGTTTTGGCTGATTTTAACCCAGTTGTTCCGGAAAATTTTATTGATAGTGATTTTTTAATGTTAGGAAATCTACATCCGGCTGTTCAAATGTCTGTGATAAAACAAATCCCTATAAGGCCAAAATTAGTGGTATTAGATACAATGAATTTTTGGTTGGATAACTCTTTAGATGAATTGTTGGAGGTGATAAAAAAAATTGATGTAATAACCATTAATGATGAAGAAGCACGTCAATTAAGTGGAGAATACTCATTGGTGAAAGCTGCAGAAAAAATTCATAAAATGGGACCACAATATGTTGTGATCAAAAAAGGGGAACATGGAGCCCTTTTATTTAATAATGGGAATGTGTTTTTTGCACCTGCTTTACCACTAGAAGAAGTATTTGACCCTACTGGTGCCGGCGATACGTTTGCAGGAGGATTTATTGGCTATTTGGCTAGTACACATGATATTTCTTTTGAAAACATGAAGAGAGCCATAATTTTTGGTTCTAATTTTGCGTCTTTCTGTGTAGAAAAATTTGGTACGGAACGAATGGTTAATTTAAGTCAAAAAGACGTTCAAAAAAGATTACATCAATTTAAAGAATTGACACAGTTTGAAATAGAATTAAATTAATTTTGATTAGCTAATAAAAGGAATGAGTGACGCTATTAAACACGAGTGTGGAATCGCTTTGGTGAGACTGCTAAAACCAATTCAATACTACAAAGACAAATACGGAACAGCTTTTTACGGAATCAACAAGATGTATCTGTTGATGGAAAAACAACATAATCGAGGTCAGGATGGTGCAGGTTTTGCGAGTATTAAATTTGATGTAGATCCGGGAACACGATACATAAGCCGTGTTAGGTCAAATGAACAGCAACCCATTCAGGATATTTTTGCAAAAATAAATGAAAGGTTAAACAGTGTGATGCAGCAAAATCCTGATAAGGCAGATGATTTACAATGGCAGATCAAAAACTTACCATATGCCGGAAATTTATTTTTAGGACATGTTAGATACGGTACTTTTGGAAAAAACAGTATCGAAAGTGTGCATCCGTTTTTGCGCCAAAATAACTGGAAACATAAAAATTTAATTGTAGCCGGTAATTTTAACATGACTAATTCTGGCGAATTATTACAAGAATTAATAGAATTGGGTCAGCACCCAAAAGAAAATACCGATACGGTAACTATTATGGAAAAAATAGGCCATTTTTTAGATGATGAAGTATTGGATCTTTATTATAAATTTAAACAAAAAGGAATAAGCAAAAAAGAAGCATCTCCATTAATAGCAAAAGAATTAAATATAAGAAAAATATTAAAAAGAGCTTCCAAGAATTGGGATGGAGGATATGCCATGGCGGGATTAATCGGACATGGCGATGCGTTTGTTTTACGTGATCCGGCAGGAATAAGACCGGCATATTATTATCAGGATGATGAAGTTGTAGTTGTAGCTTCTGAACGCCCGGTGATTCAAACCGTTTTTAATGTGGATATAGATGATGTTAAAGAAATTGAACGAGCTCATGCTTTAATTATTAAAAAGGATGGAACTGTGAGCACAGAGCAGGTTATGGATCAATTACCGGATAGTGCCTGTTCCTTTGAAAGAATTTATTTCTCTCGGGGAAGTGATGCAACTATATATAAAGAGAGAAAAAATTTAGGGAAATTTATTTTTCCAAAGGTCCTGCAAAATATTAAACATGATATTAGTAATACAGTCTTTTCCTATATTCCTAATACCGCTGAAACATCTTTTTTTGGAATGATAGAGGCTGCTGAAGATTATTTAAATAAACACAAGCTGAAAACAATTTTGAAAGGGAAAAGAAGTATTTCTGCCGAAAAATTAACAGAAGTGCTTTCAGAAAGACCGAGGATAGAAAAAATTGCGATTAAAGATGCCAAACTAAGAACTTTTATTGCAGATGATAATAGTCGGGATGATCTGGTCGCTCATGTTTATGATGTAACTTATGGCGTTGTAAAACCAACTGACAACCTGGTGATAATTGACGACAGTATTGTTAGAGGTACCACATTGAAAAAAAGTATTATTAAAATATTAGACAGATTAGGTCCTAAAAAAATTGTTGTTGTATCTTCTGCGCCTCAAATTCGTTATCCCGATTGTTACGGAATTGATATGGCAAGGCTTGAAGAATTTATTGCGTTTAGAGCAACGTTAGAATTATTAAAAGACACAGATCAGTATCATATAATAGATGAGATATATCAAAAATGCAAGGACAATTTAGAAAATGATAAGCCGGAAAATTATGTAAAAGCGATGTATGCTCCTTTTACAGCTGAGCAAATTTCAGATAAAGTTGCTCAACTATTAAAAACAGAGGAAATTAAATCGGAAGTGAAAATTATATTTCAATCCATTGATAATTTACATAAAGCATGTCCAAAAAATCTTGGAGATTGGTATTTTACTGGAAATTATCCTACTAATGGAGGTATGAAGGTTGTGAATAAAGCGTTTATTAATTTTTATGAAGGGATTAAAGAAAGAGCATACTAAACACAAATTACAAGCACTAACGAATGTTAAACAAAGAATAAAAGGGTTTAATTATATCTTAACTACTAAACACTCAATAAATTAAAAAAATTTAAACTTGTAAAACTTTTAATGATGAAACAGATTAATAAGCTTGGTATTTATTCGATTACATTGATTTTGGTATTGAGTATCACAAATTGTAAAACTCAAAATGTAAATGAGAAAGTACCCTTTACTATTACCGAAAAAACATATTTCTATTGGGTTGGTGGGAAAAAAGGATCAACCGGAACAAAGATTATAATTAAAGGAGTACCGAAGACGACCAATATTAATTTCCCGACTATCTTTTTTCAAAATCATGAGTATAAGGTTGCAACAGAAATAAATAATAATGGTTTTGTATTGATAGGGAATTTTTCCGAACTAATGAAAAAGGATTTTAATATGCACCGAGACGCGGCGGGAGAGTATGGAAATGAACCTCCAAAAACAAAAACAAATATACCCTTTGAATTGGAGAAGAATGAAGCGGTACTTGTTTACTCTGTCAACGGTAGAAATTTCTATTACAAAATTACTGAAATTAAACAATTAGAAACTGTTAATTATCCTTGATACTATAAGTTGACGCTTAGCCCAAATGCACCAATTGTACCAATTTCCGCAAAGATTCCAATTTTATCACTAAAATAATACTTTAAGCCCAAATAGGCAGAAAGACCAATATCACTTCTGGATAGATAGCCTAATTCAACTCCGGGATAAATGTCAAATTGTTGGGGTAGGTCTAATAAAATGCCAAGATGAACATTTGATCTAAAGTAAAGATAAAAGTCGTTTTCATCATTGTTTAAATAGAAAGAAGATCCTGCCCCGATAGAGAATACATCACCTAATCCGTAATCATACGTCGCCTTGATCCCATATCCATATCCGTAAAAATCAGACCCAATATTTACTTTACTATCTCCCTTGCCTTCATATGATTGTGAATGAATATGGGTCATAGAAACACACAAAATAAATGTGAATATTAAATTTTTCATAGCAAAAGTTTAAAAATTAAACTTCTATACTATAACGTTATCGGGTTTTACAAAGTATAAGTAACCCCATTTATTATTAAGAAAATTAACATTTTTTGGCTATTTTAAGATGAAGTTGGCACGAATATTGATTTATTCTTTTGAAGGTGAAAAGTCTCTATTGAGGTCTTTGATATAAAGGCTAAATACTATGAAAAAATTTAACATTAGATTATGATTTTTTCTAAAAAGAAGAGTTTATTTTGTACATTATTAGCAAGATAAAAATAGACTTGTTTCAATCAAAATAAGGAACAACACTTGAATAGATGAGAAGAGCAATTATTTGAATTAAGAACAATTCTAAAAATAAACAACAATTAAAGATTGAAAGCGTTTTAAAGTTAAAAATAAGACTAAAAAACGTATCAAAAGATATAAAGATAAGGTTTGGTTAGTTGATTTTGGTTGATTTATTTCAACCAGTCGTCGCCCCGAGAGATCGGGGCGATTTTTTTATGACAAATCAAAAGATACAGATTCTTATTTCATACTATTATGTTCATTCTAGAAACGAAATTAAAAATCAAATTTGATCCCTTGAGCTAAAGGTAATTCAGCTGTATAATTGATAGTATTTGTTTGACGTCGCATATAAACTTTCCAGGCATCTGATCCTGATTCTCGCCCTCCACCCGTTTCTTTTTCACCACCAAAGGCACCTCCAATCTCTGCGCCCGAAGTACCAATATTTACATTTGCAATGCCACAGTCAGATCCAGAAACAGATAAGAAATTCTCGGCATCTCTTAAATTATTTGTCATGATGGCTGAGGATAATCCCTGTACAACACCATTTTGTACTTCAATCGCATTTTCTACATTTCCGCTGTATTTTAATAAATACAATACAGGAGCAAAAGTTTCGTGTTGTACTATTTCAAATAAATTATCTGCTTCGGCAATTGCAGGCTGTACATAACATCCACTTTCATATCCTTCCCCTTCTAATATACCACCCTTAATAACAAGGGTTCCACCTTCTTCAACAACCTTCTCTAAGGCGGTTTGATACATTTTTACAGCATCTTTATCAATTAATGGCCCCACATGATTATTTTCATCTAACGGGTTCCCTATTCGCAATTGTTTATATGCAGCAACAATTGCATTTTTTACTTTGTCGTAAATACTATCATGAATTATTAAACGCCTTGTAGATGTACATCGTTGACCGGCAGTACCAACAGCACCAAATACAGCACCGATAACGGTCATTTCAATATCTGCATCCGGTGTTACTATAATTGCATTATTGCCACCGAGTTCTAACAACGATTTTCCTAAACGAGCAGCAACTGCTTGAGCTACAATTTTCCCCATTCTGATAGATCCTGTTGCTGAAATCAACGGAACTCTTTTATCAGTAGTTAACATTTCACCCACACGATAATCACCGTTTATCATACAAGAAATACCTTCCGGCAAACCATTATCCTTAAACACTTCGGCAGCAATGTTCTGACAAGCAATTCCACAAAGAGGCGTTTTTTCACTTGGTTTCCAAACACAAACATCTCCACATATCCAAGCCAATGCTGTATTCCATGCCCACACAGCAACCGGAAAATTAAAAGCCGAAATTATTCCAACCACACCTAAGGCGTGGTATTGTTCGTACATTCTATGACCTGACCGTTCACTGTGCATGGTCAATCCATACAATTGACGAGATAAACCAACTGCAAAATCACATATATCTATCATTTCCTGGACTTCACCTAATCCTTCCTGGTAACTTTTTCCCATTTCGTAAGAAACCAATTTTCCGAGAGGTTCTTTTAAATCGCGTAATTTTTCTCCAAACTGGCGTACAATCTCTCCGCGTTGAGGTGCAGGTATTTTTCTCCATGACTTAAATGCTGTTGTGGCAGAGATCATCATTTTTTCATAATCCTCTTTTGTGGAAGTTTTCACTTTTGCAATTATTTTGCCGTCAACAGGAGAATAAGAATCAATAATCTCACCACTCGAAAAATTCACAGATCCTGTAGATGTTCCTTCATTGATATCTTTTACTCCTAATTTATTAAGTGCTTCACGTATTCCAAAATCAGTTGCTACTGCTTCCATGTATTTTTGTTTTACTGTTATTAATAATTTCAATTTAACCTTTTTCAGGTACAAGTGTATTGCAAAATTAATGGTATTTATTTTACTTCGATTATAAAATCAACTTTTTTAATTGAAACAGTTATTATTTTTATTAGAAATACAACGGAGTAGATTTTTGATCAAAAAAAAACCGAAATCAGCGATTTCGGTTTTTATAATACTTTTATTTTTGTTAACTAAAACCTATAATTTAAACCAGAATACAAACCAAAATAATAAGGTTTGAAGTTTCCTGAATTATTGGAAAAAGTATTAAATTGATATTTAAACATTGGAGCAACATTTAAATACCAGCTTTTGTTTATTTTGTAATCTAGATCTACACCTAAGTTTCCACTAAAGTTAAAATTGTTTAAATTGTTTGCCTCACCTAAATCTGTTATACTATTTTGTGAAACGATGGATACAGAATTATTGGTTAAAAAATAAGTACTAAACCCACCAACTAAATTTAATCCAACTTTTTTATCATATAGATTGTATTTCATTTCTACCGGAAGTTCAAAATATTGTATGGATTGATTCAGATCTCCACTAATGTTTGACTTATTAGCATTATTTACTGCGGGTAAATCATTATTAATATTGGAAATCGGCGTTAAAATAACACCTGGTTTATTAGTATTAATATTATTATAAGCATTTTTAACTGAAGAAAATGTTGCATTTACATTTTTTGTGTTATAAGCTAACTCTAATTTATTCACCCCTGATTGAATAAAAAACTTCTTAGACAATTTATAATTTATTCTGACTCCTACAGATAAGGCATCATCAGTAGATTTTGAACTTTGACTCAAATTATTGTTCAATGGAGAACCATTTTGCAAAGTATTATAATACACCGGAGCAACCGTCGGACCAACCGACCATTTCATATTATTAGAGATTTTTTCATTTTTGACTTGTGCCTCCTGAATAGAAACTAAAATATCTTCTTTTTTAATATCATCAACGAATGTGTTTTTACCATAATAAGTATTATTTTCAATTGTTGGAGATACTATTGAAATTTCATTAGAAGTTAAGAAAATATTGCTATTTACTTTTTTCGCAAAGATCGGTGTTTCTTTTTTAAGACGAACTTCATTATTATTTTCATTTTGAGCAAGAACCTCAACAGGTTCTATAATATTTTGAATTACAGGTATTTGATCCTCCGTGTCAATTTTTTTAATATCGGAATCTGAAACCTGATTTTCTATAACATCGCTTATATTTTGATTATAATACCAAATACCACCTGATAAAAACAGAATAAAAATCATAGCTACTCCGCTCAATCGTTGCCATAAAGGAATAACTCTCCTTTCGGGTTTCTGATCATTAGGGTTTTTTAAAGAATATTCAATATTATTCCAAACTGTCTTACTGGGATTTATTTCTAAATCCTTTAAGTTTTCTTGAAAAACCCTATCTATGTTTTTTCTTTCTAACATTTTAAAACAGCTTTACACCTTGCTGTTGTTGATTTAATTCTACCTTTTCTTTTAAAATTAGCCTGGCTCTCGATAAATTAGACTTTGAAGTTCCTTCGGCAATGCTCATTAAACTTGCAATTTCTTTGTGAGAATATCCATCTAATACGTATAAATTAAAAACCATTCTATACCTTTCCGGTAGTTCTTGAATAATTTTTAGCAAAAAATCTAATGAAATATCACTTTCATTCACTTCCACTTCCACTTCATCGGGATAATTTTCCTCGACCAAATTCAGTACATTTTTTTCACGATAAGATTGCAATGCTATATTGATCACAATTCTTTTCATCCATCCTTCAAAAGAACCTTTGTGCTTAAATTGATCGATCTTTTTAAATATCGTAATAAAAGCGTCTTGTAAATTATCTTCTGCTTCCTGCTTGGTTTTCGAATACTTTAAACACAAAGCGTAAAGTTTACCGGCAAATAGCTGATAAATTTCCGATTGAGATTTTATGTCTCTCTTTTTACAATTTAGTATGAGTTGTTTTAAACTCATTAGCGCTTAGATTATTTTTTGATTTACTGCTTTTATTAAACACTTTTTAAATTACAATCTATCCGATTGAAACTAAATAGTATTTTTGGTAAACATTATCAAATTCCATTAAATCATAATATATTCCAAAGCTAAATGCTTATAATAGAATTTGAACGTTCATCACTTGATTATATTGCAAGTGAAATAACAGCAAAAATTACAAAAAAAATCTATTTAATCACTATTTTTTAACAAAAATTATTATTGTTAGTTATTTCTAAAGATGCTTTTTTAGGAATAGGTTGCGTATAAAATGGTTACTTTTGTATAAAGAATTGACATGCATATTTCTCAAATATTTAATTTGAATACAGATAAACACTTCAAAGAAATTGCATTGAAAATATTTCAGTATCAAGCGACTAACAATGATGTTTATGCACATTTTATCAATGAATTAAATTTGGATAGCAGAAGAGTAAACCAGATAGAACAAATTCCTTTTTTGCCCATCCAATTTTTTAAAACACACAAAATTCTATCTTCAAAAGATAAGATTGTACAAACTTTTTTAAGTAGTGGAACTTCAGGGACTATGCAAAGTAAACATCACATTACTGATTTGAAGCTGTATAAATCAAGCTTTATTAAAGGATTTCAACATTTTTATGGAGATATTGACAGTTACACGATTTTAGCTCTTTTACCCAATTATCTGGAACAAGAAGGGTCGTCGTTAATTTTTATGGTAAATGAATTGATAAAAAAAAGTAAATCTGAAGACAGTGATTTTTATTTGCATAATCTAGAAGAATTGTCTTGTAAACTAATTAATTTAGATAGTAATGGAGAGAAAGTTCTATTAATTGGTGTTTCCTATGCTTTATTGGATTTAGTTGCTTTGAAGAATTTCAATTTAAATCACACAACAATTATGGAAACCGGTGGAATGAAAGGAAAACGCAAAGAAATGATTAAAGAAGAGTTACATCGTATTTTATGTAATGGATTTGGTGTAGATCAAATTCATTCTGAATATGGGATGACAGAATTACTATCACAAGCCTATTCCCATGGAAATGGCATTTTTGAAACTCCTCCCTGGATGAAAATACTAATACGGGATACAGAAGATGCCTTGACCATTCTACCATCACTTAGTATTGGTGGTATCAATGTAATTGATTTAGCTAATTTTAATTCTTGTTCGTTTATTGCCACCCAAGACCTTGGTAAAACATATAATGACAACACTTTTGAAATTTTAGGAAGGTTTGATAATTCTGATATCAGAGGCTGTAATTTAATGGTGGTTTAGAATAACAATAATAGAATGAGGTAATGATAAAATGAAATAGTTACGACATGTGTTTTTCTTAAACTGAAAGGAATTCAAAATATGATTTTTTGAATGCTAATTTGTCACCAACAACACTTGCAGGCTGGGCAGGAATATCTGTGTGATCTGCGAGAAAGGAATATAGTTAAAATCAGATTATGAATATTAATATAATGGGTAAACATAAATCAGGACAGGTAAGTATTTTCATGAGGTAAGAAGTAATAGCAGCAGGGTTGTATATTGTTATTGTCAAAACTTTAAGAATTGTCTACTTCTACATTTTTTGTACCTATTTTCAATAAAACCTTCAAACTTAGTTTATAAAAAAGGTATCCAATTAATATACCCAATAATGCTCCAACGATAACATCAATAGGGAAATGCACCCCAATGTAAATACGACTATAAGCAAACAGCAATGGCCATATAAAAAACAAAATGGTATACCGGTAATACTTTTTTATGGTAAGATGCATAAATAAACTAACTGCTGTTGAAGTAGTTGCATGGCCGGAGACAAAACTAAAACTTTTATTATTTTTTAAGATCCGGATATATTCATTGATGGAAGGATCGCGATTTGGCCGTAACCTTCCTACAGAATTTTTAATAAAAACAGTTAATTGATCAGAAAAAGTTACCAGAAGAGCTGTTAGTATTATCAAGGCAACCCCTTTTTTCCACCCCAAAGATTTAAAGATCAAATAAAAAAAGATCAAATAAAGCGGAATCCAACTTAATTGGTTGGTTATAATTATCCAAAAGGTATCCCAATTTTCATTTCCAAGGGCATTGAGAAAGACAAAAAGATCTTTATCTAACTGAATAATTTTGTCGAGAAAAGTCAAATTACAAATTGCGTTTTATGGGTCCGGTTATATCATCAATATTATCCTGAACCTTATTTTTTATTTTTTTAACTTCTTTTTCAATGTCTTTCGTAAAATCAGTATCAATACCTTGTTTTTTAGCACTTTCGGTTATTTCTTTTTTTACTTCGTTGGTTGCATTTTTCAATTGCTGCATTCCTTTTGCCAAACCTCTGGCAATTTCTGGGATTTTATCTGCACCAAACAGCATCACCACGATGACAAGTATAACAAAAATTTCTCCTCCGCTAATAAATAAAAACATAGTTAATCTATTTCATTGCAAAGATAGTGTAAAAAAGGATTGAATGATTGAATGATTGAATGATTGAAAAAAAAGTTAATCTCATCTTTATACCAATATCGTACTAATTTCTTAAATCATCAAGAAAATGATGAACTGCTAAAAAGATGTCAAAAATTTAATACCTATCTTATCTTATTTATACCTCCAACTGGTCAAATCTGCTCCTTTGGGTGCACTTTCGGCAATTCGTTTCATTATTTTTGGCACATACATCGTATTGTATCGCAATCTGGATATGTAATTCGGGTTTTCCTGATCACCATTCCAACAATGTTCTGCTCTGTCACCATAGTTTACTTCACCGTCGTAATACGGATCAGTTGTACTTTCTAAAAAATCTTCCATTAAATAAACTGCATTATTTAAATAATAGTTATCCATATCTCCACAATAAATATGAATTTTTCCTTTGAGTTTGTCACCCAATTTATTCCAATCGCGTTCTAAAATATATCTTAGATCGTAATTCTCTTTCCAGTATTCTGCTACTTCATGATTTATTTCTCCGGTATATTTATCCCAGATCCGAACCGGATATCCATCATCTCCCTGTGGAGAGTAGGTAGCTTCCCAAATATCCCATTGCTGACCTGACCTTGATTTATCACCCAAGACCAATTCAAGGTGATTATCTCGTTTCACTGTGGATGAAATATCTCCCAAATAGTTTCTATGGCTCGGTATTTCGATTGGGTTAAAATCACTTTTATAAAAATAGGCATTGTCATTATCGTAGATATTCACCAAACTGTAATTTCTAAAATCAATTGGGTCAGGGCAAGCTGCAAAACAACCATTATAAAAATCAGGGTACTTGACCTGAACGGCCAAAGCCTCCCATCCGCCTGTTGATCCACCATAGAGAAATCGCGACCAACCTTCACCTATGCCTCTAAATTGCTTTTCAATATACGGAATCAACTCATGGGTTATCGCATCTCCATAGGGTCCCTGACTGGCTGAATTTACCGCATAAGAATCGTCATAATATGGGGTGGGATGCTGAATTTCAATAATTAAGAACCTCGGAAAATCAGGTTCATTCCATCTTTTATAAAAATCGTATGCCTCTTGTTGTTGAATGATATTATAACCATCAACATCAAATCTTGATGAATATTCAGGCTTTAGATCGGGATTAGGTGGAGAAGTTCTAAATCCACCAAAACCAGCAGGAAAATGCCCGTGAAAAATCATCAATGGATACTTCGCTTCGGGGTGTTCATCAAATCCTTTTGGTAACAAAATATGTGCACCTAAATAAATGTCTCTACCCCAGAATGCAGATAATTTTTCTGATCTCATTTTAATGTGTTTGATCCATTTGGTATCTGCCGGTTCTTCTATTTCGGGAATTACCTGATCCATTACAATGTCTAAATTTTCAATTCCGTTTTTTGTGATTGTAATTTTAACCGGTTTACTGTATAAGTTACCGGGTGATTTATTCCAATGTTGGCCTTCACCATTATCCATAGGCAGTTTTACTGTTTGTCCGGTTGATAGATTAAAAGTTTCGTAAACATGTAGCAGGGCTTGTACATAATATTCTCCCGGCTGAACATCTTTGATATTTTCTATCGGAAAACCAAAGATGTCATCTACAATTTTTACTTTTTTTCCCGGTGAAAGATCTTCAACATTGACGCCATAAATAAGCTGACTATTTAAGCCGCCAATTTGAAAACGTGGTTCCGTTTCATTATTTTTCGAAAACATTAACAGTAATCTGCCATCCAGATTTTTTTGTTGCACTTTTTCCGAAAAGGAAATGTTAATTGAAAAATTTGAATTATTCGCTTTTTCTGTTTGACAGCCAGTAAGGATAAAAAAAAGTAAAATGAAGGAAAGATATAGTTTTTGCATAGTCTAAGAATTTGAATTACAAGGTAGTAAAATAATTCAAATTTTCAGGTTATCAAGGGATAAGTTGATTGGATAGTATTTTCGTTTTAAATTCATCGGATGACAAATATGAATCCATCAAGGTAACTATACATACACAATCATTTTTTCACCAACATCCTCTTAATTTCATTTAATTTTATCAAAGCCTCAATAGGAGTTAAAGTATCAATATTTGTGGATAAAATCTCTTCTTTGATCTCTTCCAGCAATGGATCGTCTAAATTAAAAAAGCTGAGCTGCAAATCTTGATCTGCTGCATTTTTTAATTTTTCCTGTATTTCTTCAGAAGCATGACTTTTTTCTAAATGTTTCATCATCTTATTGGCTCGATGTATTACAGGAGTTGGCATTCCGGCCAATTTTGCTACATGAATACCAAAACTGTGCTTGCTGCCTCCGGCAACTAATTTTCGCAAAAAAATGACCGAATCTTTTAATTCTTTAACAGACACGTTATAGTTTTTAATTCGCTCAAAAGTCTCGCTCATATCGTTAAGTTCGTGGTAATGTGTAGCGAATAAAGTTTTGGCTTTAGCCGGATGTTCATGTAAGTATTCGGCAATAGCCCAGGCAATTGAAATACCGTCATAGGTGCTTGTTCCCCTTCCGATCTCATCGAGTAAGATCAAGCTACGTTCCGACAAATTATTCAATATACTAGCCGTTTCATTCATCTCAACCATAAAAGTAGATTCGCCCATAGAGATATTATCACTAGCGCCAACACGGGTAAAGATCTTATCAACGATTCCAATTCTGGCATTTTGGGCCGGTACATAACTACCCATTTGAGCCAGTAACACGATCAAAGCCGTTTGCCTTAAAATAGCCGATTTACCACTCATATTAGGACCGGTAATCATAATGATTTGTTGTTGACTACGATTCAAAACCAAATCATTAGCAATGTATTCTTCTCCCAAAGGCAATTGATTTTCAATTACAGGATGCCTGCCGTTTTTAATTTCAATATCCGTGCTGTCATCAATAACCGGTCGTGTATAATCATTAACAGTAGCAGTTTTCGCAAAGGAACTCAAACAATCAATTTGCGCAATGATCTGTGCATTTCTTTGTACTTTTTGAATAAATGGTAAAATAGAATAAAGTAATTCTTGAAATAATTTTAACTCGATGGTACTTATTTTTTCTTGTGCACCTAAAATTTTGGTTTCATATTCTTTAAGTTCTTCTGTAATATATCTTTCGGCAGAGACCAAAGTTTGTTTCCTGATCCACTCTTCCGGCACCTTGTCTTTATGGGTATTTCTAACTTCAATATAATAACCGAACACATTGTTAAAGGCAATTTTTAAACTTGATATTTGGGTTCGCTCGCTTTCGCGGATAGCCATATCATTTAAATATTGTTTTCCTGAAGAAGAAATATTTCGTAACTCATCTAGTTCTTTCGAAACGCCACTTGCTATTGCGTTTCCTTTGTTGATTTGAACCGGAGCATTTTCTTGAAGCGTTTTAGAAATTTTATCAATTAAATCGATGCAGGTATGTATTTCTTCACCTAAGTTTTGAAGCGTTTTATTTTTGCTTTTTCTGGCCACTTCTTTGACAGGTAATACAGCCTTTAAAGAATCTTTAAGTAATACAACTTCACGTGGATTTATTTTACCGGTAGCAACTTTTGAAATTAACCTTTCCAAGTCGCTAATTTGGTTTATTTGATAATTTATACTATCTAAAATAGATTCATTCTCTATAAAATATTTTACAATCTCATGTCGTTTTTGAATTTCGGTTTTGTTTTTTAGAGGAAGAGCTAACCAACGCTTTAACAACCTTCCGCCCATAGGTGAAATAGTTTGATCAATAATATCCAGAAGGGTTACCGCATGCTCAGAGTTAGACATGTACAATTCTAAATTTCGAATGGTAAACTTATCCATCCAAACAAAATTATCTTCAAAAATTCGCTGGATATTAGTAATATGTTCTAATTTGTGATGCTGTGTTTCCGATAAATAATGTAAAATCGCACCGGCAGAAATAATTCCTTCAGGCAAATCGTCAATTCCAAATCCCTTTAAAGATTTAATTTTAAAATGATTGATTAAAATTTCATAGCTAAAATCGTGTTGTAAGATCCAATCTTCAAGATAAAAAGTATAAAATTGTTCGCCAAAATTATCTTTAAAACGTTGCTTATTTTGCTTTTGAACCAATACTTCACTTGGTTGGAAATTTTGTAATAATTTATCTATGTATTCTGCATTACCCTGAGCAGTTAAAAACTCACCAGTTGATACATCTAAAAATGAGATTCCTATGTGTTTTTTACCAAAATGCACCGCAGCTAAAAAATTGTTCTTTTTGGCTTG
>VAPH01080613.1_pt1 | contig 19929 bp, 16 predicted proteins | sample 3393861 | NCBI WGS metagenome assembly VAPH01 (sample SAMN08290439, study PRJNA428436) | hydrothermal vent metagenome | isolation source: Deep-sea hydrothermal vent chimney | place: Atlantic Ocean: South-mid Altantic Ridge | reverse complement strand
CTGGAAATAAAACCAACCGAATTACATCAACGTGTACCTATATTTGTTGGAAGTAAAAATATGGTGACTAAGATCGAAGAATTTATGGCTAAATATCCGGATGATGCAAATTATACTTAATTAAAATAATATTTCGATAAATTTAAGTTTTGATATATTTAGTTCAAAGTTAGTTCACCTTCAAAAAATTCTTTATATGTTACCGGTATCGTTTCATTATTGAGTAAACAACCAATATCTAAAGGAGGGTATATTTCATTGTATTTTTCTATTTTATGCATTCCTATTCTACGATTAACATGCTTGCGTTCAATTTCTTCATGATTATTTAACCCGGCTGCAGCTATCATTTCTAAAAAACTATGAATGGTTCTTTCATGAAAATTAGTTACTCTAATATATTTTTCATCCACAACCAAGCCTTTCATCAATGATTTATCTTGCGTTGCAACACCGGTAGGGCAAGTATTTATATTACATTCTCTTGCCTGGATACAACCAATAGCTAACATCATGGCTCTTGCACTATTACAAAGATCAGCACCTAAAGCTTTTGCTCTAATCATATGAAAAGCAGAAAATATTTTTCCCGATGCGATGATCTTTATATCTTTTTTAAGATTGAAACCAACCAAGGTGTCATGCACAAATACCAATCCTTCGCGCAATGGCATTCCTATCGAATTTGAAAACTCAACCGGAGCGGCGCCTGTTCCTCCTTCTCCACCATCAACAGTAATAAAGTCAGGTTTAATTCCGGATTTAACCATGGCCTTGCAGATATCAATAAATTCTTGCTTTTTACCTACACAAAGTTTAAAACCAACCGGTTTACCTCCAGAAAGATCTCTTAATAATTCAATGAAATCTAACATTTCAAATGCGTTTGAGAAAGCCGAGTGAGAGGGCGGTGATAATACATCTGTATGCGGTTTTACATGTCTGATATTTGCAATTTCTTCTGTGTTTTTTATCGCAGGTAAAACTCCTCCATGACCCGGTTTTGCACCTTGTGATAATTTGATCTCTATCATCTTCACTTGTTCATTGCCAGCAGCTTTTTGAAAAGTATCTGGACAAAAATCTCCGCTCTCCGTTCTACAGCCAAAATAAGCCGTGCCTATTTGCCAAAAAATATCTCCACCATGCTTTAAATGATAAGGGCTTAGCCCACCTTCGCCGGTATTATGCGCAAAATTTCCTTGTTTGGCACCTTTGTTTAAAGCCATAATCGCATTTTTACTTAATGATCCAAAGCTCATTGCCGAAATGTTTAACAAACTGGCGCTATATGGTTTTTTGCATTTTTCTCCGCCAATTTTTACTCTTGGAAAATCATGATTGTTATAAGTGTTTTTTATATACATCGAATGATCCATCCATTCATATCCGGCCCGATATACATCAGCCTGGGTTCCAAAAGGGGTGGTGTCATTTACCTTTTTCGCTCTTTGGTAAATCAGGCTTCTGAAAATTCTGTTTATAGGTCTTCCTTGCGTATCAGTTTCAACAAAATATTGCATTATTTCAGGCCTGATTGACTCCATAAAATATCTCAATCTTCCTATTAGAGGAAAATTTCTTCTTATGGCTTGTTTTTTTTGAATGGCATCTATAATTCCCATTAATATCAGCGGTCCTATAATTATAAAACTCCATAAAATTGGTGGCCAGAATTGCGCACTAAAAATTATTAAAAGTGCCACAATAGTTGATATAACAAAGAATTTTTCTCGTGCTTTCATTGTAAGTATAGTGTTTTAATGATTCTAAATTTAAAATAACAAGGTAGTTAAATTACATGAATAGTCGATAAATAGATTTTTACTTACTTTTAAATTAATACTAACAATAAGGTAAAAATTATTCTTAGTTTAGAAATAAAAAAATGCATTGTAGTATCTTTGTAATAAATATTTTGAATTGGGTACTGTAAAAATTAAAAATATTAGGGTATATGCTTACCATGGCTGCTTGGTTGAAGAAGGTAAAATAGGTTCTGATTACCGGGTAGATATATCGGTAAAAGCCAACTTAAAAAATTCAGCAAGAACTGATAGGTTGAGTGATACTGTCGATTACGTACATGTAAATAAAATTGTAAAAGAAGAAATGTTTGTCAGAACAAAACTTTTGGAAACTGTTGCTGATAAAATATTGGATAGAATTTTATTGGAAATCCCAATAGTTGATAAAGTAAAAGTAAAAGTTTCAAAATTAAATCCTCCAATAGGAGGTAATGTTGAATTGGTTAGTATTGTCATGAAAAGAAAAAGATAGTTCATTAAAAAACGATGTTCTCTTTTACTATAACAGATAGAGATCTTTTTAGCAAAGATATGTATAGCTTATCTTTATCTGATTTAATTTTTTCTCCATCAATTTGCATAATAAAATCTTCCTTATTATCCTTTTCTATAATTAGTTTATCTATCTGCATATAAGTTACGGCATTCAGTAACAGATGTTTTCGAATCATCACAAGAAATCCTAAAACTATCAATTTTAAATTATTCATTTTTTGAACAATAACAATATCTAATAATCCATCATGTAATGAAGCTTTAGGTGTGATCGTAACATTATTTCCCATTTCATTAGAATTTGAAATAAAAAATAAAAATGGATTAACCTTACTTTCAACATTTTCTATAATATACTTATAGGTTGCATATTTATACGACTTAATTGATTTGATTGAAGCTTTTATATAAGAAATAAACCCTCTTGATTTCAAATTGTCATAGTTGTGAATTACTTCTTCATCAAAACCAATTCCCATATTGCTAAAAAAATAAGTTTCATTTACTATTCCAACATCAATTTTAATTTTTTTTTTTGAATTAACCGCATTGCCACATCAATGTTTTTAGGAATTTTTAGATTGGATGCAAGTCCATTTCCAGAACCTACTGCAATAATTCCAAGTGTTATATCTGTATTTACTATACAACTTGCAACTTCATTAATTGTACCGTCTCCTCCACAAGCAGCTATAATTTCAGCTTTTTCTTCAATGGATTTCTTTGTTAATTCAACCGCATGCCTTTTATATTGAGAATATTTTAACGTTACCTTATTCTTATCAAAATATTTTAAAACTAAATCTTCATTTATTTTATGATTTCCAGACCCGGATATTGGATTTATAATAAAAAGTATTTTTGCCATATATTATCTATTTCTCTTCTTTTGGTAGTTTGTAACTTCCTTCATTATACATGTTTGATGCTGTTATAACATGACTTAGTGCGTCTTTTGCTAATTCTGTGTCTAGCTTTGTTTTTACTAATTTCTCATCATTTATTATTTTAAATTGAACTGCTTTTGTTTTGGGCTGCATAATCACCACTTCATTGCCATTTCTAAAAGCGTTTATGGCATGAAATTGCATAATAGCTCTTCCGGGAACAGAATCGGGTAATTTTAAAAGGTCACGACCCGGCATTGGTGTTTCAATATCCATACCAATTAAATCAAGTAAGGTTGGTGGAATATCTATTTGGCTGCATAATTTTTCATAGCTGGTACCATTAGCAACACCAGGAGCAATAATCAGTGCAGGGATATGAAATTTGTGAATTGGTACTAAATTATCGCCATATGTTCTTGTGTTATGATCAGAAATTACTATAAAAACAGTATTTTTAAAATAGGCTTCGTTTTTCGCCAACTTAAAAAATTCGCCTATGGCATAATCTGCATATTTCATAGCATTATGAACCGTATTCTTTGGTTGCTCATACAATTCAATTCTACCATCCGGAAATTCAAACGGTTCATGATTTGAGGTTGAGAACATCAATGAGAAAAAAGGTTTATCACCGTAAGAACTATACAGTTTGTTTGCTTTTCTAACCAGATCTTCATCTGATACACCCCATATTCCTTTAAAAGCATATTCATCTTTTTTATAATCCGTTTCGTCAATAATTTCTTTAAATCCGTTACCATTAAAAAAGGCTGCCATATTATCAAAATTTCCCATTCCCCCATAAACAAAACTTGTTTCATAACCTTTTCTGCCGAGTAAATCTGCCAAAGAGAAAAAACCGTTTTGAGACTTACCCAATTTTACAATACTTCTGGAAGGAGTTGGTAAAAACCCTGTAATAACCGCTTCAATTCCCCTGACACTTCTAGTACCTGTTGCATATAGATTGGTAAATAGCATACTTTCTTTAGCCAGTTTGTCAAAATTCGGGGTTAAGGGTAAACCACCTAAACTACCAACGTATTCTGCTCCTAAACTTTCCTGTAAAAAAATGACTAAATTATAAGGTCGGTCTTTTTTATTACTAGTTGCTTGTTTGTGTAAAAGTGGAATTTCATCACTAACAAAATCATTTTTAGAAGCTGTCATATATTTCTTAACACGAAGTATGGCTTCATCTTTATCTATTTTACCATACATTTTACTCATGTTTTCTTCGTACTTTAAAGAGTAAATTGCGTATAAAACGGTATAGGTTGAATTCAAGGCAAGACTATTGGTAAACTGGTCGGTAGAAAAAATGGCGCTACTTGCATTTATCGGTCTCGGTGAAGTTAAACTCGAACGTGCTCCAAAAAATAACAAGAAACCAACTATTGGAAATAGTATTAATTTTATTTTATACTGTGTTGCTCGAATTTTAAACCATTTTTTTGAATATTTATTTAAAAAATAAACAGCAATGGTCATAATTATAACTGTAATTAAAATATAAACTCCAAAACTTTTAAGTAACATACTTCCTACTTCCTTTGGATACATTAAGTATTCAACAAATAATCTATTCGGACGTGTATCGTATTGGATTAAAAAATTAGGAGTGGCCAGTTCCATAAATAACAAAATGGTTAAATTAACCAATAAATAATACCGAATAAATCCTTGTACTTTTTGCAACCAGTTATCAGGTAAAAAAACGATTAGAAAAGTTGGGAGTATTGCAAGATATGTCAGCATGATAATATCCATTCGAAACCCAATAGGAAACAATTTTAAAAACCCTTCTGTTTCTGTTACCCGGTCATAGAAAAACAATGATAACAATAATCTACTTGTTGTTGTTATTATTAAACCAAGTAGGTAAAAATTCAAGATTGGTTTTAAAAAAACAATTTTTTTCATGATTAAATTGAATCATTTTGATACAAATATCTCAAAAAAATTTGGTTTAATGAATTTTAGCTTTTTTGTTGTTTCAAAACTTAATTTATGTAAATTTGCAATCGAATTTGGCGTCATGGCCGAGTGGCTAGGCAGGGCTCTGCAAAAGCTCTTACAGCGGTTCGAATCCGCTTGACGCCTCTAAAATCCTCATGTTTTTATTCAAAATCATGAGGTTTTTTTGTTTTATTTAACAATGTTTTATTTGATTTTTTTGCATATTTGCATGTTTTATAAATTGCCTATGCAAATCTACCCTATTGAAACCGGAAATTTTAAGTTAGATGGTGGTGCCATGTTTGGGGTTGTACCCAAAGTTCTTTGGCAAAGAACCAATCCGGCAGACAACAACAACCTCATTGACATGAGTTTGAGATGCATGCTTATTGAAGACGGCAATCGGTTAATTTTAATCGATAATGGAACGGGTAATAAACAAAGTGAAAAATTCTTTAGTTATTATTTCCCTTTCGGGGATTCAAATTTAGATGGCTCACTGGCTAAACATGGTTTCCATCGAGATGATATTACAGATGTATTTTTAACACATTTACATTTTGATCACTGTGGTGGAAGTATTCAATGGAATAAGAACAAGACCGGTTACGAACCCGCTTTTAAAAATGCCAGATACTGGTCAAATAAAAACCACTGGAAATGGGCAACAGAGCCTAACCCCAGGGAAAAAGCCTCTTTTTTAAAAGAAAATATCAATCCGATTGAAAGTAGTGGTCAGTTAAATTATGTTTCCATACCTGAAAATAATTTTTTACAAAACACTGCTCTGGGATTTGATATTTTATTTGTCGACGGGCATACCGAAAAACAAATGATCCCTCATGTAAAATACCAAAATAAGACTTTGGTGTTTGTGGCCGATCTGTTACCAACCGTAGGGCATATTCCTTTACCCTATGTTATGGGTTACGATACTCGACCGTTAATAACAATGGATGAAAAAGCAAAATTTTTACAACAAGCTGCCGATAACAACTACTATCTTTTTCTGGAACACGATGCAAAAAATGAAATATGTACGGTAAAACATACTGAAAAAGGTGTTAAATGGGATCAAATTTATAAATTCAACGAAGTATTTACCTAAAAAACGAGCAAAAAATAAATTATTAAAAAAATAAAAATGATGATAAAAAAATTAGTTTTAGGCTTAAGTATAGTAGCGATTCTTTCAAGTTGTAGTTCAACTAAAAATATGCACAATATTACCGTTCCCGAAGGAAATTCTACAGCAGTTACAATTCCTGCTAAGACAGCAGAAATGACAGAATCAGAATTGCAAAATTGGCCACATGCTGATATTTATACCGATTCTGTTCCGGGAATGAGTTTGGACAAAGCGTATCAATTTGTTGCAGATAAAAAAGCAACCACAGTAATTGTTGCAGTAATAGACTCCGGTATTGATATCGGACATGAAGATCTAAAAGACAAGGTATGGACAAACAGTGACGAAATTGCAGGTAACGGAAAAGATGATGATAAAAATGGATATGTCGATGATATTCACGGTTGGAATTTTCTAGGTGGTGAAGGTACAGCTACTCCCGAACAATTAGAAGTTACCAGAATATACAAAAAATTGAAGACCAAATTTGGTGATAAAACTGAAGGCCAGATCTCAGAAAATGATAAAGAGGATTATGCTTATTTTCAAAAAGTAAAAAAGGACTTCGAGAAACGTGTGGAAAAGGCGAGTGGCAATTATGAATATTATAAAAAAACAAAACGATATTTAAATGATGCCAATGAAGAAGCCATAAAAAAATTGAATAAAGAAGACTATACAATTGCCGATCTAAATACCTTAGATGAAGTAGATAAAAGTCCTTTATTGATGCAAATTCTTGGAAACGGAGGTACCGTTGCCTTGGTTAACGATCAATTAGATAGTGGAATTGATTATTTTGGTTCGCAAGTAAATGTAATGTATAATTTGGATTTTGACGGAAGAACAGCTACCGGTGATAATGCCTATGATATAAATGATATACCTTACGGAAATGGTTTTACTATAGGGTCTCTTGAAGATGAATTTCACGGTACTCATGTTTCGGGAATTGTATTAGCCACAAGAGATAATGGAGTTGGTATGAACGGTGTAGCTAAAAATGTGAAATTGCTTTCAGTTAGAGCTGTACCCGATGGTGATGAATATGATAAAGATGTTGCTTTGGCTATTCGCTATGCAGTTGATAATGGTGCCAAAGTAATTAATATGAGCTTTGGTAAAAGTTACTCACCAAATGCCGAATGGGTTTATGATGCTTTAAAATATGCAGCAAGTAAAGATGTTTTATTGGTTCATGCGGCAGGAAATGATAGTAAAAATATTGACAAGAGCGATAATTTTCCTACCGATGCTTCGGATAAAATAAATGAATTTTCTGATAATGTAATAACCGTAGGTGCTATGACACGTCATTTTGATGAAGGTTTGGTTGCAGGATTTTCAAATTATGGGAAATTAAATGTCGATATTTTTGCTCCCGGTTTAGAAATTTACTCCACTTTCCCGAATAACAAATACGAATCCTCTCAAGGTACTTCAATGGCCGCTCCTGAAGTTACAGGTGTTGCAGCCTTGGTTCGTTCTTACTACCCACAACTTTCTGCCAGTCAGGTAAAACATATTTTAATGAATTCTGGAATCAAAGTTGACTTTGAAGTAAAGTTGCCCGGTGGTGAAGGTGAAAAAGTACCTTTTAGTGATCTATCCGTTTCCGGAAGAGTTTTAAATGCATACTATGCTTTAAAAATGGCCGATCAAATGGTGAATGGAAAATAAAAATTAATGTTTTGTGAGTCAATGATTCACTTATATTCCCTATTGATCGTAGTGATCCCTTACTAATTTAACAGTACTCTTAGAGTGACTATAAAGTCACTCTAAGAGTTAATAATTATAAAATATGAAAAAATATTTTTTCTTAGTTCTATCTTTGATTAGTATCTCAATATTCGCTCAAAAAAGCTATTATTGGCAGCAACATGTTGATTATACTATGGAGATTGATATGGATATTAAAAACTATCAATTTAATGGTAAGCAAAAATTAGTTTATACTAATAATTCACCAGATGCATTGCATGAGGTATTTTATCATTTACAATTCAATGCCTTTCAGCCGGGAAGTGAAATGGATATGCGATTACAAAATATTGTGGATCCCGATGGAAGGATGGTCAATAATATTGGTACATCAGAGAATCCTGAATATGAAAGCAAAATTGCCAAATTAAAACCCGATGAAATTGGTTATCAAAAAATACTATCGTTAAAACAAAATAGTAAAACCGTAAAATATGAAGTGATAGGTACCATTTTAAAAGTAACTCTGAATACACCCATAAAATCAGGAAATAAAGCAACATTTGAAATGAAATTTCAAGGTCAGGTTCCTGTTCAAATTCGTCGTTCAGGAAGAAATAATGCAGAAGGAGTTGTACTATCAATGACACAATGGTATCCAAAAATGGCCGAATATGACATAGAAGGATGGCATGCCAATGAATACATTGCAAGAGAATTCTATGGAGTATGGGGTGATTTTGATGTGACTATTCGTATCGACAAAGATTATATAATTGGGGCTACAGGTTATTTGCAAAATCCCCAGGAAATTGGGCATGGATATGAAGATACTTCCAAAAAAATAAAAACTCCGAAAGGGAAAAATTTAATCTGGCATTTTAAAGCTCGTAATGTACACGATTTTACATGGGCAGCTGATCCCGGATATATTCACGATACCAAACAAGTACCAAATGGAGCCACTTTGCATTTCTATTACAAGAATAAACCTAAAACTATTGAGAACTGGAAAAAAATGCAGGAAGAAGCGGTAAAAACCATGCAGTTTTATAATAATTATATCGGAAAATATCCTTACAAACAATACTCTATAGTACAAGGAGGTGATGGCGGTATGGAGTATGGAATGCTTACTTTAATAAACGGTGACGGTAAATATACATCTTTGGTAGGTACCATGCGACACGAAATGGCTCACTCGTGGTTCCAATTTGTATTGGCAACAAATGAAAGTAAACACGCATGGATGGATGAAGGTTTTACCTCTTATATAAGTACTATAGCTCGCAATAATATGAGTGGTAATAAAGAGGATACTTTTATTTTTGACAGGGTTTACAAAACCTATAGTTATTTGGCAAACTCCGGAAAAGAAGAACCATTATCTACTCATGCCGATAGGTACGATACCAATATGGCTTACAGCATAGGAAGCTATTATAAAGGTCAAATATTTTTATCTCAATTGGGATATATAATCGGTGAGAAAAATTTGCAAAAAACCCTTAAAAAGTATTATGCCGATTTTAAATTTAAACATCCCACTCCTAATGATATCAAAAGAACAGCCGAAAAAATATCGGGTATACAACTAGATTGGTATTTGAATGAATGGACGCAAACAACACATACCATTGATTATGCCGTTAAATCTGTATCTGACAAAGAAATTACATTAAATCGTATCGGTCAAATACCCATGCCAATTGATCTGACAGTTACTTATAGTGACGGTACAACTGAAGATTTTTATATTCCATTACAAATGATGTTGGGGAAAAAATCTACTTCTTCAACCGGTTTATCCTATTGGGCCTGGGGAGATAATAAATTCACATTTACTGCATCCAAACCTGTTAAAAAAGTTGAAATAGATTCTTCTTTATTAATGGCTGATGTAGATCGAACTAACAATATTTTTGAAGCTAAATAAGATACATGTATGATATTAAAAATATGTAGAATATTTTTATAATTATTCTATCTAATTATTTCAATTTCTTTTTAACAGCTACTTCCTTGAATGCTTCAATTTGATCACCTACATTTATATCATTATAATTTTTCACTTGTATACCACAATCATATCCCTTAGCAACCTCTTTAGCATCATCTTTAAATCGTTTTAATGATTCTAATTCACCCGAAAAAATTACTACATTATCTCTGATCAAGCGAATTTTTGAATTTCTAAATATTTTTCCATCCAGAACCATACAACCGGCAATGGTACCTATTTTTGATATTTTATAAGTTTCTCTAATTTCAGCATTACCGGTAATTTCTTCAATTATTTCAGGAGATAACATACCTTCCATAGCATCTTTTACATCATCAATTACCTTATAAATAATAGAGTAGTTACGGATATCAATTTCTTCTTTATCAGCAATTTGTCTGGCACTGCCGGTAGGCCGAACATTAAAACCAATAATAATTGCTTCAGATGCTGTGGCCAGTAATACATCTGATTCTGTAATGGCACCAACACCTTTATGAATGATATTAACCTGAATTTCTTCAGTTGATAATTTTTGTAACGAATCCGTTAATGCTTCAACAGATCCATCAACATCTCCTTTTAAAATTATGTTCAGTTCTTTAAATCCACCCAATGCAATTCGTCTTCCAATTTCATCCAGTGTAATATGTCGTTGGGTTCTCACTGATTGTTCTCTACTTAATTGTGAACGTTTTGCAGCTATTTGTTTGGCTTCTCGTTCATCATCATATACCTTAAATTTATCCCCTGCCTGTGGTGCCCCATCTAAACCAAGAACAGATATAGGTGTTGAAGGTCCCGCTTCTAATATATTATTACCTCTTTCATCGTGCAAGGCTTTTATCTTACCCGAATTATGCCCGGCCAAAATATAATCACCAACCTTTAATGTACCTCCATCTACCAATATGGTTGCTACATATCCTTTTCCTTTATCTAAAAAGGCTTCAACTACCGATCCACTGGCATTTCTGTCAGGATTTGCTTTCAGTTCTAATATTTCAGCTTCAAGCAATATTTTTTCCAACAATTCATTTACTCCTGTTCCTTTTAAAGCAGACACATCATGTGATTGAATTTTTCCTCCCCAATCTTCAACTAACAAATTCATTTGAGCCAGTTCTTCTTTTACTTTTTCGGGATTTGCATCCGGTTTATCAATTTTATTGATCGCAAAAATAATTGGAACAGCAGCAGCTTGTGCATGACTAATCGCTTCTTTTGTTTGCGGCATAATTGAATCATCTGCCGAAATAACAATAACAGCAATATCTGTTACCTGAGTACCACGTGCGCGCATTGCAGTAAAGGCTTCATGACCAGGAGTATCTAAAAAGGTAATTTTATTACCATCTTCCAACTCCACCGCATAAGCACCAATATGTTGAGTTATTCCACCAGATTCACCGGCAATAACATTTTCTTTTCTTATATAATCTAAGAGCGAAGTTTTACCATGATCTACATGCCCCATTACAGTAACTATTGGAGATCTGGGTTTTAAATCTTCCGGTTTATCCTGCTCTTCTTCGATAGTTTCTTCAACTTCTGCATCTACAAATTCGACTTTATATCCAAACTCCTCGGCAACAATGGTCAAGGTTTCAGCATCTAATCTTTGATTCATCGATATCATCATTCCTAATGACATACAAGCAGAAATTACTTGTGTTACCGAAATATCCATCATGGTAGCAACTTCATTTGCAGTAACAAATTCAGTGGCCTTTATTACTTTACTTTCGGCTTCTTGTTGTTCAATATCTTTTTCAACTTGTTGGCGATGTAAGTCTCTTTTTTCTCTACGGTATTTAGCTCCTTTACCTTTTTTAGTTTTACCCTGTAATTTTTCAAGGGTTTCTCTTACTTGTTTTTGAACTTCTTCAGCAGATGGTTCTTCTTTAACTATTGGTCTTCGTCCGGGTTTACCTCTACTTTTAAAATTTTTAGATCCATCAACACCAGGTCTAAAATCAGGTCTGGGTTTGTGAATTCTCTTTCTTTTCTTTTTTGAAATACTCGAGTCGACAACTGAAGTTTTTTTATCTTTGTTATCTGCTTGTTTCTTCTTTTCTTTTTTCTTCTCTTTTTTGAATTTTGACAGATCAATTGTTTCACCCGTTTTCTTCGGACCAGATAATTTCTTGTATGCCGTTTTTAAAGTTTCAGCATCTTCAGGTTTTTTTTCTTCAGATTCTCCAACTTCTTTTGGTTTTTTACCCTCTACTTTCTCTTCTTTTATTTTAGGTTCCTCATCCGCTTTAGGTACATCCTTTTTCTTAGATTCAACCTCCATTTTACCCACTTGTGTTAACCCTTGTAGCTTTTTTGAACCTTTTATAACTTCCGGTTTTTTTTCGGTTTTATCTTCAGGTTCTTTTTTAGATATAACTACTTTGGCTTTTTCAACCTTTGGTTCAATATCAATTTTACCAACTGTTTTGGGCCCGGTTATATTTTCAGATTCAGTTTTAAAGATCTCATTTCTCTTTGCCTCTTCTTCCAATCTTTTTTCTTCCGCTTCTTTTTCTTGGGCTAATCTAATTTCTTCCTTTTCTTTGCGTTTTTCTTCTCCAATTTCTTTAGAGGCAACTTTTTTACTTTTATCAGTTTGAAATTCGTCTGACAGAATAGTATACACTTCTTGTGATATCTTAGTAGTAGGTCTTGCGTCTATATTCATTCCTTTATTAGCTAGAAACTCGACAGCTCTATCTAAAGAAATATTTAATTCCCGCAAAACTTTATTAAATCGTTGTGGTCTGTATTCTGTCATAAAATTATTTAATGTGATCCTCTACTTTATATCAAACTGTTAGGATTCAAATTCTTCTTTTAAGATCCTTTGAACTTCAATAATGGTTTCTTCTTCCAGATCTGTTCTTTTAATTAATTCATTCAGATCCAAATCTAAGACACTTTTGGCAGTATCTAAACCAATATTTTTAAATTCATTGATCACCCATTCTTCTATTTCATCTGAGAATTCTGTTAATTCAACATCGTCTTCAACACCTTCTCTTTGTACATCAATTTCATATCCGGTCAATTGACTCGCTAATCGAATATTTACTCCTCCTTTTCCAATAGCTTTTGATACTTCTTCCGGTTTTAAGAAAACATCAACACGAGCCTTTTCACCTTCAATTGCTTCGTGTATCTTAATCGAAACTACTTTTGCCGGACTTAAGGCTCTTTTTATAAATTGTTCATCAATTTTTGTATAATTAATAACATCAATATTTTCATTGCCAAGTTCTCTTACTATTCCATGAATTCTTGAACCTTTCATACCAACACAAGCACCAACAGGGTCAATTCTATCATCATAAGAATCAACGGCAATTTTTGCTTTTTCTCCCGGAATTCTGGCAACTCGTTCAATGGTGATCAAACCGTCAAAAACCTCAGGTATTTCTTGTTCAAAAAGTTTTACTAAAAATTCAGGAGCAGTTCTTGACAAAATGATAGAAGGCTTGTTTCCTCTTAATTCAACCGTTTTAATAATACCTCTAACAGATTCTCCTTTACGGAAAAAATCAGATCTGATCTGTTCACTTTTAGGTAAAACCAACTCATTTCCGTTATCATCTAATAAAATAACCGCATTATGACGTATATGATGAACCTCAGCACTATACAGCTCACCCTCTAACTCTTTGTATTGTTTAAAGATATTGGTGTTGTCGTGTTCATGAATTTTTGAAATCAGGTTTTGTCGTAAGGCCAAAATAGCTCTTCTTCCCAGATCAACTAGTTTTACTTCTTCAGAAGCTTCTTCACCAACTTCAAAGTCAGGTTCAATTTTTATTGCTTCCGATAATGATATTTCTTCATTATCATCTTCTACCTCTCCATCTTTAACAACAATCCTGTTTCTCCATATTTCTAAATCCCCTTTATCAGGATTTATAATTATGTCAAAATTATCATCCGATCCATACTTGCGTTTTAATGCTGATCTGAATACTTCTTCCAGTATCGCCATAAGCGTTACTCTGTCAATACTTTTCTCGTCTTTAAATTCTGAAAACGATTCAATTAATGCGATATTTTCCATTACATATATTATTAAAACCCAATTTTCACTTTTGCTTGTTTAATTTCACTCAGTGGTATTTTTTTTTCGTTTACCACGGTTATTTTTCCTTTACCTATCGGTTTTGGCTCACGAGATTTCCATTGTAAAGTTATATTATTCTCTATTATTTCTATTAATTTTCCTTCAAAATCTTCACTTTCCGTTTTTACCTTTAAAGTTCTATTAATATTCTTATTGTATTGCCTTAAATCTACTAGGGGGTCAGTAATATTCGGAGTGGTAACCTCTAATGAAAAATCTTCTTCATCCCTATCTAAATTGTGTTCAACATGCCTGCTTATTCTAATGCATTCACTCAGGGGTACACCTGTTTCACCATCTACAACTACTAAAATACTATTATTATCGGCAATTTTCAAATCAATTAAAAACAAATTACTATTTTCTTCTAAAGATTCATTTACCAAGGCTTTAATTTTATTTTTATTCATTTTCTGGTATAAAAAGAGGGGACTTTTTTCGTCCCCTCCAACACAATTTCGTCGTAAATTTCGCTGCAAATATAACAATTCATTTGATAATGACAAAAATCATACCTTTTTAAAACTAATTTTACTATATTTATCTTATTAATCAAATAATTATGTTATGAAACGAATATTAGTACCAGTAGATTTCTCTAAAGAAGCAGAGAGTGCCGCAAGGGTCGCCGCAAGTATAGCAAGAAAAACAGGAAGCGAGATATACTTGTTACACATGCTTGAACTTCCTGTAAACACTATCGATCCGGCAGAACTGACAAGTATAAGAACCGAGCCGCAAATAATATATTTTATGAAGTTGGCTCATGAAAAGTTTGACTCTTTTATAAAATTACCATTTTTTAAAGGATTAAAAGTTATTGAATCTGTTCAATTTCATTATGCATTTGCAGGGATCATCAATGAAAGTGAAAAGAATAATATCGACCTTATTGTAATGGGTTCACAAGGTGCATCGGGCTTACAAGAAATGTTTATCGGTTCAAATACCGAAAAAGTAGTGCGCCGATCAAAAGTACCTGTTCTTGTTATCAAAAAAAGTGATGATGATTTTAAAATTAAGGATATGATCTTTGCTTCCGATTTTAATAACGAAAGTAAAAAGACCTTTCAAAAAGTAGTTGATTTTGCTGATCTTTTTAAAGCTAAAATTCATTTACTTTATGTAAACACCATCCATAATTTTAATACAACGCAAGCAATTGAAAAGAAAATTGAAGATTTTATTGCAGATTTTAAAATTGGCCCTTATTCCCGAAGGATATATAATGATGTTTCTATCGAAAAAGGAATTTTAAGTTATGGTCGTGATATTGACGCTGACCTAATCGCTTTAAATACACATGGTCGAAGCGGATTATCGCAATTATTTAACGGAAGTATTGGTCAGGAATTGGCAAATCACGCCTTAAGACCGGTAATTACTTTTAAGATCTGATCCCCAATTTAACAATAGAAAAAGCCTTCTATCATTTAATGGAAGGCTTTTTTATTAAAATCTTTTTCCAATTCCAATGGCAATTGTAAACGAATTGATATTTTTATTTTTTAAATCGTAGATAAATTCCGGAGCGAAATCCCATTCATTCCCAATTTTAAACTCGTAACCTATACCCAGTCTTAGAATAGAAAAATTTTCATTTTTTTCAATCTCAATACCCGGGCCAAGTAAAAAAGTAATCCCATTTTCCCAAGGGCTAAAAAGTACCGGAAGAGCTATTATTAAAGGGGTTTCTCTGATTATTTTATCTTCATTTAATTTAGGAAGTTCAACCGTATAATTAGCAATTTCAAGATCATTTTTTAGTGCGACACCCCATTTAGAGTTAAACCAATATTGCAAATCTATACCTATAGTTGGTATAATTAAAGTTTTTGAATCGTTCGCTTTTGCTTGCGGAATATATGCATGACCCAATGCAAATGCCATTCTGAAATGTTTAAATTCTTCGGATTCATTATCCTCTTGTGCTAAAATATTTTCAGAAATTAGGAAAATTAAAAGGAATACGATTAAAAGTTTGTTTGGTTTTTTCATCTGTTTAATTCTCGTTTAAATTTATACAAAGATATTGACTTTGAATTCACTGCTATTTAGATTGTTATTTTCACACATCATTGTTTGAGGTTGTTCTTAGTATTTGTTCGATTGAGATATTAAACAATAATATTTAGAATTACGTAAAGTTTTAGGTTTTGTCCAACCGAGTGGTTTTATCTGTTAATTAATAACTTAGATTTCTTTAAAATTTCATTTTAATAGATCCAGTAAATGAAAGGTTGGTGTTATTACTGCAAATTTACCCCCTGTTTTGTCCTGTGTTGTTCCGGTTACAATTCCAACAATATATGTTCCGTTTGTAGATAATGTCGATCTGTCTTTTACTCCGGCAAAAACCGGCCCTCCGCTAAAACCAGCCATGCTTGGATTTTCTAATAAATAACAAAAACAAGGTTTTTGTAGACCTTTCATCTTTATATTCATAAGCCCACTGGAAAAATTTGATTTAAAGGTAATTGGACTAAAATTTTCCAAATCATATAAGGGATATCCAAAAACTACCACATCAACATTTCTATCAAAAGAATTTCTGTTATTCGCAATTATTTTCATGTTAAGTGCCGATTTTTCTAAAATAGAAATGGTTATCTTATCATGAGGTTCAAGTTTCATGATAAAAAAATCAGATTGATTATTAGATCTACTAATTGGTTTATCCTTAATAAACGCACTTATCGGAAATGTTACGGCTTTTTTTAGAGGGCTTCTAAATGAAATTTCCGTTTTACTCGTATGCAACAATTCTGCAACATGTTTTGCGGTAACTAAATAATATGATCCATTAGATGTCAATATAAATCCTGTACCGTGTCTTTCCTTGCCTTCATTTACCTCCCTTAGAAGAACAACTTTATCGTATAAACTATCAGATTCGAGCCATTGCGAATTGCTGTTTAAGGCATACATTAATACAAAAAGTAAAATATATAGTTTTTTGATAAATATTTGATTATCCTTTTTTTTCATCCTTTAATTATTTAATACATATCTAACCCTGCTTAAGAGTACATTTTTATATTAGTTAATTATACAAATTTACAATAAAACAAGGTGGTATTATCATTGAAAAATCGATAGTTATTGACAAGGATTATAGATTTAAAACGATACCATTCGCTCTTCCACTTCCATCAAAAATAATTTAATCTCAAGTCGTTCGTAAAATTGTTTTACTGTTTTGCTTTTATCTAACATAGCCTTAGGGTTTTAAAATTAGTGCTGTTGGTATTATGAAGTAAACAAAAAAAATGGTAGGCTCAAACCCGATAATTATCGGGTCATGAGACTTTGCGCAGCGGGCGGTTGTGAATTACAATCAAGCGATGAATTTTCTTTTCATTCTCAATGAAAAACCAATTATTTGAAAGATCAACACTATTACTGTCATCATTAGATAGGTATAATAAATCAAATCCAGTTTTTTTAAAATAACTCTGTAATAAATCACATGAACTATGGCAAAAATGAACATGATATATGATAATCGCTGAATATTTTTCCACTTTTTTATTTTAAACTTCTTTAATGAATAATCATTTGAAATTAAAATCAATACAATTATAAATATCGTTGAGATTACACCTGTGTAATTAGCTATTCCAAAATCGTCAAGTCTTATAGTGTACCCATACTCAGTCTCTATTAAAAAATACTGCCACATTTTTCCTCTCATATGAGCAAAAAGCCCAAATACAGAATGAACCAGAGTTAAAATTCCTCCAAAAATACCAATGTCTCTTCTAAAATAGGTTGATGTTGGATTATTGTGCTTCAATAATATATTTAGGGTACCAATAATTAAAGTTAATGAAAGTAACACTATTGCTATATATCCGGAAATGTCTGTTATTAAGGTAATAATGTTCTTCTTTGTCCAGATAATTTTGAATATAATTACTAATAGAATGGAAAAAACAGTTAAGGGTAAATAATGTTTTATTAATCTTGCTTTTAATTTAATCATCCTTTTGTGTTAAGTTTTATTGAGCCCTTAATTTCCTTTTATTTCAGCCCTATAAGCATTGTTAAAATTAGCTGCGAAAATATTTTATTACCGCCCAAATAAAAAAAATCAAGCCTATGGCAACGAACAAGTAATATAATATTTGCTGATTGTTTTTAAATGAATAAGAAGTAGCAAAGAATACTCCGGATATTAAGTACAGATATATGGGTTTAAATCTTCTATCAACTTTCATACAATAATATTTATTGAATCGTTCAATTAACAATTACTTATCTAAAGCTCTAAATTACAATAAAATATAGCCATCCCAAGTTGGCAGTAGTTTTATTGGTTTAAGCATCACTACTTTATAATGAATTTCGATACCTCATCATTATTTTATGTGAACCAGAGGTTTTTCGATGATAATAGATGATGTTTTTATCTATTGTTAGAGTAGGGGCTTCTATTAAATTTGAAATAACTTCTGAAAACAAAACCTTTGGAATTGAAAACTCCGATAAAGAGTTATTTCTAACTGCTACGCATATTTCAAAAACTGTAGCCGAAGTAATTTGTCCTTTTAAATATCTTGTGAAGTATAATTCCAGATTATCGCTACTGATACATGGCGCATAATAAATATAATTTGCATCATTAATGTTTTGTAAGATTGAGGCAGAATTTGGAAGTGTACTAAATGTTGAAGCATTGTTTTTTTGAGCAACTCCTAATGTTGTTTCGCAAGGACCTTGGCAATTAACATCATCAAATCTTGCATTATTGAAGTATAAAAATTGTCCATCTAAACTTATTCCGTGATCCATAACAAGCCAACCAGGAGTATTCATATTAAAATCTCCTTGTACTCTTTCAATATCACTAACGTTGCCAACATTAAAAGTTCCATGAAAGAGATTATTCAATTCAGTAGGATAATTTCTTGTTGATGTCCAGTAAAAATTTCCATTAGAATCCATGTCCGCAACTGCATCTAAATGCGGCGGTGTTGTTTGATTTGTCCCTGTTAATTCTCCTACATAATTAAAGGTAGAGTCATTAATTTTAGTAGCATAAAAAAGTTTTGTATTTATACCATCATTTAAATTATTAAAGAACAGATAGTTCCCATTAGGCGATATGAATGGTTCCATTGCATCAAACGATAAGTCATTAATAGTCACTTCTATTTTAGAACCAAATGAAGGATATGTTATTGATTCAGTAATATTACTATCATTTGATGAGCAAGAAATGATTATTAATGATATTAATGTAATTGTAAAAAAGGTTTTCATTTATCATTCTTTAAATTACTGCCAAAGGTTTTATATACTTAACCCCCATCGCTATTTAACAAGCAACTTGGTGTGTAAGTCTTGGTATTTATGCATTTTATATTAGTTAATTATACAAATTTACAATAAAACAAGGTGGTATTATCATTGAACAATCGATAGTTATTGACAAGGATTATAGATTTAAAACGATACCAATCGCTCTTCCACTTCCATCAAAAATAATTTAATTTCAAGTCATTCGTAAAATTGTTTTACTGTTTTGCATTTATCTAACATAGCCTTTGGGTTATAAAATTAGTGCTGTTAGCGATAAGAAGTAAACATTAAAATGGTAGGTTTTACTAAGCCCAAAAAACTAGATATCATCTTAAGAAATACGGCTGGGGAGGTGGTTTGAAATAAATAAGATGTTGATTTTGGTTATAGCCACCCAAATAAGTTAAATGTTAGGCTCAAAGTTGGTAGACTTTGCGAATCAAGAATTTCAAGAATTGTACTTTCGGCCTTGTACTTAGCAAAATTTTCAATTTTGTAGACATTGTTCAAGG
>VAPH01006282.1_pt1 | contig 19932 bp, 14 predicted proteins | sample 3393861 | NCBI WGS metagenome assembly VAPH01 (sample SAMN08290439, study PRJNA428436) | hydrothermal vent metagenome | isolation source: Deep-sea hydrothermal vent chimney | place: Atlantic Ocean: South-mid Altantic Ridge | reverse complement strand
TATTCTTATAGAAAAGGGGAGTAGTGTTTTTTGGGAGTTGAAGGAAGTTTTGGGAGAAGATTAAAATTATTGAAAATAAATAATATTCACTGCGGCATAATTTCCTGTTAAATGATTTTGACAGTTAGTAAGTCTGCCACATCTATTAGATAAGCCGCGTTATCGGATGAAACCGGCAGAATCCTCGCTGAGAGATTCTGCCGCAGCGAAAATCCGTCTCTTTGTCATTCCCCCCGCTCCTCGCGAGGGGCGGGGGGAATCCAGGAGCGAGCCGTAATAATAAGAATTATAAACAACGGTTTTAAGAGATTAATAATTTTTTTAATTATTGTATTATGGCTACGGTTTAACCCTGGATTCCTGCTCACGGGCAGGAATGACAAAATTAAACTTATTTTATTACCCATAAAATTTTCTAAAGAATCTAAAAAAAAGGGGGCCATTGATCTTGCGATCGCAGGGACCCTTTTCGTCTTAATACTTATATATTATTACCACAATTTTAAAAGCCAATAGTTAAGAGTCGTTTCATGCTCATCTTATATTAGACAAGACGGGGTGTTGATAAATATTAAAAAGTATAATATACTTGAAGTAAGGGAATTGAATATTTGAATAATAATACTGCGAATGCCGCGAATTTAAATCCCCACAACCCCCCTTTAATAAAGGGGGGAGTTATTAAGGATATAGCGTAATACGCCGTTAGGCCTAATTTTAAAGTATAATTAAATAAAAATAATTCGTAATTCGTAATTCGTAATTGGTAATTTGGGTAAATAAAGTTTTAGTTTGCCGCAAGTTATAAACTACAAATTACTAATTTTAAGAACATGAAAGATCTTGCTAAGCTTGAGAAAATTATAGATTTTAAATTTAAAAATAAAGATTTGCTTAAGCAGTCAATGGTGCACCGCTCTTATTTGAACGAGCATCCGGATTTTCAGCTTCAGCATAATGAAAGGATGGAATTTTTAGGGGACGCGGTTTTAGAAATTATCGTGACCGAGCATTTGTTCCATAATTTTCCCGATACTCCGGAAGGAGATTTGACGAATTGGCGCGCCAGTTTGGTAAATTCCAAAATGCTGGCGGATGTGGCCGGCGCCGTAAACCTTAAAGAATTTATTTTTTTATCCAAAGGAGAGGCAAGAGACAAAAACTCAAAAGCGCGCCAGTATATTTTGGCCAACGCGGTTGAGGCGTTAATCGGCGCGATTTATCTGGACCAAGGAATAAAGGGAGCCGATAAATTCGTAAGAACAAATATTTTATCAAAGCTGGAACATATTTTATCAAACAAATTATACTTAGATCCGAAATCAAGATTTCAGGAAAAATCCCAAGAGGAACTCGGAGTAACGCCTCACTACAAAGTCTTAAAAGAGTCCGGGCCGGATCACGACAAGATATTTGAGGTCGGGCTTTACGCGGGCAATGAATTAATTACAAAAGGAAAGGGCTCCTCCAAACAAGAGGCGCAAGTTGCGGCGGCCGCCAAAGGGGTAAAGAAAAAAGGATGGTGAGGGTGAATTTAGAATTTAGAATTTAGAGTTTAGAATTAAAATTTAGAATTAAAAATTTAGAATTAAGGATTTACTTCTATAGATATTAAAAATATTCTTAATTCATAATTCTTAATTCTTAATTCAATCTCCATGAATATTAAAGCATTATTTCAAACTGCCGTAGACAAAAGAGCGTCAGACTTGCATTTGGTAGTGGGCCTGCCGCCAACGCTTAGGATTGACGGGGAGCTGATTGAGATAGAAAAAGAAAAGGATGTAACGAACAAGGAAATGGAGCAGGGGGTTTTTTCTATTCTTACCGTAAAGCAAAAAGAAGAATTTGTTAATACGCGGGAGCTTGATCTCAGCTATGAACTGCTTAATTCCAGATTCAGGGTGAATTTGCATTTTGAAAAAAATAATATCGGTTTAGTGGCAAGAATTATCAGCAATAAAATGCCTACGCTGGAAGGCCTTGGCATAGGGGATACGATAAGAAATTTATTGGATTTAAAACAAGGCTTAATTTTAATAACGGGACCGACCGGATGCGGCAAGTCAACAACCTTGGCCGCTATGGTTGACTATATTAATACTACTCACCGCTGCAATATAATAACATTGGAAGACCCGGTTGAATATTTATTTACGCCAAATAAAAGCATTGTAATCCAGCGCCAGCTGGGAAGTGATATGATGTCGTTCGCCGGCGGATTAAAACATTGCTTAAGGCAGGACCCTAATGTTATTATGGTCGGCGAGATGAGAGACCTGGAAACTATCGGCACAACTATTACCTTGGCGGAAACGGGGCATTTAGTCTTGGCTACGCTTCATACATACAGCGCCGCCCAAACCATTGACCGTATTATTGATGTCTTCCCGCCGCACCAGCAGAACCAAGTCCGCATGCAGCTGTCCATGACCTTGGCCAGCGTTATATCCCAGCGCTTATTGCCGAAGATCGGCGGCGGCAGGATTGCCTCTCGCGAAATTATGATAAACACTCCGGCTATTTCCAACCTAATCCGCGAAAATAAAGTAGCGCAAATCAGAACCGTTATTGAAACAAGCGCCAAAGACGGCATGGTGAGCATAGATCAGGACTTAAAAAGGTTATATAAAGAAAAATTGATAACTAAGGAAGCGGCGCAAAGCCAGATGGCTAATCCAGAAATGCTGGATAAGCTCAAGATTTTATAAAATTAGCGCGAAAATTAGCGTTATAAAGGGGTGTTTAACGGCAGCTCCATTAAGTAATTTAGTGTTATTAACCAGTTCACGGATATTGGCTTGACACTATTTTAAAATAATGTATAATATAGATACATTTGTGTTAATTTATCCACAAAGAAACATATGAGAAGAATAAACTTGCTAACTAAACTAAAAAGCGGTTAATACACTGGCGATTTTAAGTGTTTTAAACCGCTTAAAAGGCGGTTTTTTGGTTGTAAAATCTATGTGCGGTTAAGTATGTTCCCATCCTACGAATTACAAATTTATTACAAATTTACGAATATACAAATAAAACATTAGAGACACAACTTACAACTTACAACTTGCAACTGGTTTTTAAAACTACGAAATATCGGTTGCAGATTATAAGTTATAAAGAGTATTAAAACTTATAACTTGTACTTTAACAATTACATATTAATATAAGAGCATCTAAACAAATTTTTATAGTTTATATATTTGCATATAAGTTATAAAGCAAGCACTTTAATTTAAATGTGCCGTCCCGAATTTTCGGGACAAGCATTGAAATCAAAAGTGTGGGAAAATTACATTAAGAGTATATGGTGGATGCCTTGACATAAAAAGACGATGAAGGACGCAGCAGCCTGCGATAAGCTTCGGTAAGGTGGCAAGCAACCTTTGACCCGGAGATTTCCGAATGGGGCAACCTACTCGCTTGAAGAGCGAGTGTCCGCTGTCTGAACACATAGGACAGTGAGACGAGTACCCGGTGAATTGAAACATCTTAGTAACCGGAGGAAAAGAAAACAATTACACATTTAATATATTTCACAGATCACAGATATATAGCTAATGGATATAAAAGGATTAGCTGTGTATCTGTGATCTGTGCTAATATTAAGTGTCTATTCCCTGAGTAGCGGCGAGCGAAAGGGGAGGAGCCCAAACCTTTTAAACTGCGCAGCAAAACATCTTCGGATGCGGAGCTGTTGAAGGATCTATGTCCATATGTTTAGAGGGGGTCGCAAGATCGTTGTGTTCACTTCATAGATAAAGTGAGGTAGAGATAAAATATTTAACTTCCCTAGTTGAAGCGAGCTGGAAAGCTCCGCCAAAGAAGGTGATAGCCCTGTAAGGCGAAAGGGGTTATAACTCTACGACAACAATTCTTAAGTACCGCGGGACTCGTGAAATCCCGTGGGAATTCGGGTCGACTATGACCCAAGGCTAAATACTTTTTATGATCAATAGTGAACTAGTACCGTGAGGGAAAGGTGAAAAGCATCCCGGTTAGGGAGGTGAAATAGTACCTGAAACCATATACTTACAAGGAGTCGGAGCTTCGTGCCTCACTATCGTTTAGCACTCCAATTATCAATTACGAATTATCAATTACGAATTAATTTTTTAAATAATAAATAAAAATAATTCGTAATTCGTAATTGAAAATTGTTAATTGAAGCGAGTGGCGAGCGGCAGCGAGACACGGAGTGACGGCGTGCCTATTGAAGAATGAGCCAACGAGTTTATGTGTGTGGCTTGACTAACCCGCTTGGGTTTCACTAAGCGATATCCACATTATTATTGATATATTATTGGTTAATTTAGAAATAATAATTCAGTGGTATTAACTTGGTGAAAGCTAAGCGGGGAAGTCGTAGTGAAAGCGAGGGTTAATAGCCCGCATCTTACTTATTAGAAAGAAGGTCCTTTAATCTTCTTTCTAATATTTAAGACTGTCGCATATATAAGACCCGAAGCCGGGTGATCTAACCATGGCCAGGTTGAATGGAGTAGAAATACTTCAGGAGGACCGAACCCACTAGTCGTGCAACACTAGGGGATGAGCTGTGGTTAGCGGAGAAATTCCAATCGAACTCGGCAATAGCTGGTTCTCCTCGAAATAGCTTTAGGGCTAGCCTCGAGCGCTGACTACTGGGGGTAGAGCACTGAATGGGAACGGGCCGCAAGGTACCTTTCTCAACCAAACTCCGAATACCGGTAGGTGTAGCTCGGGAGTTAGACTATGGGGGCTAAGCTCCATCAGTCGAAAGGGAAACAGCCCAGACCGCAATTTAAGGTCCCTAAATATATGCTAAGTGTTAAAAGTTGTGTCGCGACTGCGACAATTAGGAGGTTGGCTTAGAAGCAGCCATCCTTTAAAGAAAGCGTAACAGCTCACTAATCTAGTTGTCTCGCGCTGAAAATTTACCGGGGCTAAGCATATTACCGAAAATGCGGATGTCACTGCTTTGCAGTGGCGTGGTAGAGGAGCATTCTTAATCCACCGAAGCCAAATCGCGAGGTTTGGTGGAGGATTAAGAAGAGAGAATGTTGGCATGAGTAGCAAAAAGGCGGGTGAGAACCCCGCCCACCGTAAGCCTAAGGTTTCCTGGGCAACGCAAATCGACCCAGGGTTAGTCGGTCCTAAGACGAGCCCCGTGTAGTGCGGGGGTAGCCGATGGAAGAGCTGGTTAATATTCCAGCACTACTGTATTATTCCGAAGAGGGGACGCAGTCTCGGATTTTAAGCGTTCTATGGTTTGAACGTTGATGGTATCGCTTCGGCGGTATTGTCTGAAGATGAAGCTTCGGCGGAATCAACTTGAGAAAAGAAATTGTCAAGAAAAGCCTCCTAGGGCTAATAATATAGTATCCGTACCGCAAACCGACACAGGTAGGCGAGGCGAGTAGCCTCAGGTGTACGAGAGAACCTTCGTTAAGGAACTAGGCAAAACAGCGGCCGTAAGTTCGCAATATGGCCTGCCGGGTTCGGATTTCGGATTTCGGATGTCAGATTTCAGATGTCAGATGTCAGATTTCGGATATTTTAGATTTTTTTCTATTTATCCGACATCCGACATCCGATTTCCGATTTCTGATATCTGAAATCCGATTTCCGAAACCGGCCGCAGCTAAAGACGCCTGGTGACTGTTTATCAAAAACACAGCTCTCTGCTAACTCGTAAGAGGATGTATAGGGGGTGATGCCTGGCCAGTGTCCGAACGTTAAGGGGAGGGGTGAACCTACTTCGGTAGGGGCAGCCTTGATCCGAAGCGCGGATGAACGCCGGCGATAACTATAATCGTCCTAAGGTACCGAAATTCCTTGTCGGGTAAATTCCGACCTGCAGGAATGGCATAACAACTGGGCAACTGTCTCAACGAAGGACTCGGCGAAATTGCAATACGAGTAAAGATGCTCGTTAACCATAGTTGGACGAAAAGACCCCGTGAAGCTTTACTATAGCTTAATATTGGATTAGGGGTATGCATGTTCAGTAATAGGTGGGAGATCTTCGGATCACCAGTGAGATACCACCCTTGTCTACTTTTAATTCTAACTTGCAGCCTTGAAGCAGGCGCGAGGACAGTATTTGGTGGGTAGTTTGTCTGGGGCGGATGCCTCCCAAAAAGTAACGGAGGCGTTTACAAAGGTTGGCTATCCCGGAATGGAAACCCGGGAGATAGTGTAAAGGCATAAGCCAGCTTTACTGCGAGACCTACAAGTCAAGCAGTTGCGAAAGCAGAACTTAGTGATCCGACCGTTCGATATAGGACGGCGGAAGCTCATCGGATAAAAGCTACTCCGGGGATAACAGGCTAGTCTGGTCCAAGAGTTCACATCGACGACCAGGTTCGGCACCTCGATGTCGGCTCGTCGCATCCTGGGGGTGAAGAAGCTCCCAAGGGTTGGGCTGTTCGCCCATTAAAGCGGCACGCGAGCTGGGTTCAGACCGTCGTAAGACAGGTCGGTCTCCTATCCACTATGGTCGCGGAAACTTGAGAAGGCCCTTTTCTAGTACGAGAGGACCGAAAAGGACGAAGCTCTAGTGTACCGGCTGTCCCACCAGGGGCATCGCCGGGTAGCTACCTTCGGTTTGGATAAGCGCTGAAAGCATATAAGCGCGAAGCCGTCTTCAAGATTAGGTTTCATAGAATCGTCGGAGACTACGACGTTAATAGGCTCTAGGTGTAAGCGCAGTAATGCGTTGAGCCGAGGAGTACTAATATTTCATTTAATTTTCCCACATTTTTGATTTTAAGCTCTACGAATTACGAATTCATTACGAATTTACAAATATATAAATTTATTTAATAAAATAGATTATAATTATTCGTAAATTTGTATTTGATTCGTAATTCGTAGATATATAAAGACATCATTGTTCTGGTGGTTCCAGCGAAGGGGTCACACCTGATCCCATCTCGAACTCAGAAGTTAAGCCCTTCAGCGCTGATGATACTTGGGTTTTAACCCTGGAAAAGTAAGTCACCGCCAGAACAATGGTGTTTTTTTGCGCTCAAAAAACTATTGACTTTTTACTCCATTAGGAATAATATTATAGTAATAAATCAGGCAAACAATCCAATAACAATCTAAAAAAAGGAGAACATAATGCACTTTAAAAAAGCGGCAGATGCTATTAGAGAGATTATTATGGGCGCGATAGAGTCGGGAAAGTCTATACACCGGCCTTTGGTTGATGCGATTGTTGATATTTTAAATTTAGAAGAAGAGGATGGAAGATGCGTGTTATTTTCTATTGATGACAGGGGCATAAAAGGCGTTGATATATTTTGTGAGATAACCGCAGGTTTTCCTGACAGTAAAACAGAGCATGGGCTGCGCGAGAGAGAGTCAATTGAAAGACACGCGGACCTAAAAGAAGTAATAAGGCTGGCCAGTCTTATGCACATTAGAGATCCGGAGGTAAATGGAATTACTGCCGGTTTTCATGATCATGTTGTAAACAAAAAAATTACAGAAATTATATATTTACCTGTTGTTGTTCGCGAGGGAGAAAGACTGAAAACTTTTGGAATAATCGTGATAGACGGAATTAATGGAAGACGATTTTCAGAAGCTGAAATTGATTTCTGTAAGAATGTTGGGTATTTAATTAATACAAACATTCAATTCGTTGAGAAGTTTATTCTGCATACGCAGGATAAAAAAAACGGCGTAATCGGGTTAGCCGGTCTCTTAAAGAGGATTGAAAAACAGCAGGTGCAGATAACCAATCTTTCATGCCTAATTAAAGGCCTACTCCTTAGTAGTGATAGCCCGGCAGAAGTTGATTTCAGCGAGATGTCTCTCTCACTTCAGCATATTTTATATTTAGCGGCTGAAAGCGAAGAATTAACAGCAACAGTGAGATCAGATCTTTTTGCAATAGAAAAAAATCGGCTCAGAAAAGGAGTAATGGAATATGGAGAAGAAAAAAAATAGAGCCGTAAAATACAAATAAGCGTTATATCAGGCATGTCCAAGCGGCATGCTTTTTTTATTTATTCGGGCGCATCCATGGAAAACAAAGTTTGCCTAAAATTTTCTAAGATGATAAAATATACCTATATAGTAGGCAATATAAAGCATGTAACAGTATAATAGGTTGCATGTTTTATTTTCTAAAACAATGTTAAATGTTGCCTGTTTTATGTTTCATGATTTATGTGTGGAATTGTCGGTTATTTAGGTAAAAATAGCGCTTTGCCCGTGCTTATTGACGGGCTGAGGCGGTTGGAGTACCGGGGATATGATTCCGCCGGGGTTGCTTTGTATTTGGAAAATGATATTCAATGCGTAAAGGCGGTTGGAAAGATTAAAGAGCTGGAAGAGAAGATTGGTTATTACGAAATAAAATCACCCCAACCCCTCTTTACTAAAGAGGGGAATTATAAAAAATCCCCCCAACCCCCCTTTAATAAAGGGGGGAGTTGTTTGGGGATAGCCCATACCCGCTGGGCGACGCATGGAGAGCCGAGCGAGGATAACGCGCATCCGCATTCGGATTGTTCCGGAAAAATTTGGATAGCGCATAACGGGATTATTGAAAATCATAAAGCGCTGAAAGAAAAATTGGAAGAGAAGGGGCATAAATTTAAATCGCAGACCGATACGGAAGTAATCGCGCATTTGATTGAAGATATTTATAATAATGAATTAGAAAAATTAAAATCACCCCAACCCCTCTTTAATAAAGAGGGGAATAATAGAAAATCCCCCCAGCCCCCCTTTACTAAAGGGGGGAATAATAACAGGGAGGGATTATTAACAGATAGCTTGATTAAAGCTTTAAAAATGCTTAAGGGCGCTTATGGGATTGTGTTAATCCATAAAGATTATCCGGACAAGATTATAGCGGCGAAAATGGGAAGCCCGCTCGCTATCGGGCTGGGCGATACGGAAACGATAATCGCGTCTGACATTTCAGCCATTATAACGCATACCAAGCAGGTTATATATTTAGACGACGGCGAGATTGCCGAGATAGACAAAAATGATTTGCGTATTTTTAATATTGATAATGTAAAAATTGAAAAAGAAATAGAAGAGGTGAACTGGGATATAGGCGAGGCCGAGAAAAAAGGTTTTCCGTATTTTATGCTTAAGGAAATTTTTGAGCAGCCGGAGTCAATTATGAACAGCATCCGCGGCCGTGTTATGGAGCGGGAGGGGAAGGTGAAGCTGGGCGGATTTGATTCGGTCTCTAAAAAATTAAGAGATATTAATAGGATTATTATTACCGCCTGCGGGACAGCCATGCATGCCGGATTGGTTGGAGAATATATGTTGGAGGAATACGCCGGAATTCCGACTGAAGTTGAATACGCGTCCGAGTTCCGCTACCGCCAGCCGATAATTAATAAAGAGACCGCCCTCTTGGCAATCAGCCAGTCAGGCGAGACGGCGGATACTTTGGCGGCAATTCGCGAGGCCAAAGAAAAAAACGCTTTGACTTTGGGAATCGTTAATGTAGTTGGCTCAAGCATAGCCCGCGAGATTGATGCCGGCGCTTACAACCATATCGGGCCGGAAATATCTGTCGCTTCCACCAAGGCGTTCACTTCGCAAGTCGCGATTATGGCCTTAATAACCGTATATTTGGGCAGACAAAGGCAGATGTCGCTTGTTGTCGGCGAACGGATAATAAAAGAACTCTTATTAATTCCCGAGAAAATAAAAAATATTTTGGGCCGAAACGATGAGATTAAAAAAATCGCCCAAAAATATATGAACGCGGATAATTTCTTTTATCTGGGAAGAAAATACAATAATCCAACAGCTTTAGAGGGCGCTTTAAAATTAAAAGAATTATCCTATATCCACGCGGAAGGAATTCCTTCCGGCGAGATGAAACACGGCTCAATCGCTTTGATTGATGGAAATTTTCCAAGTATGTTTATCTGCCCGAAAGATTCGGTGTATGAAAAAAATATTTCCAATATGGAAGAAATAAAATCCCGCGGCGGCCGAGTTATCGCCATCGCGACCGAGGGAGACGAACGGGTAAAAGAAATAGCCGATGATGTGATATATATCCCGAAAACTTTGGAAATGCTAACGCCGATTTTAGCAACCGTACCGCTTCAATTATTCGCTTATCATGTGTCGGCGTTAAAGGGATTGGATGTTGATAAGCCGAGGAATCTTGCTAAGAGTGTGACGGTGGAATAGTTGCGTATTAATTTTTAAATTTTGTAATTTTCCCCGCAAGTAAATAGGTTTGGCGGGACAAGTAATTTTATAAATAATTTTTAATGTTTTAATTTTAGCTCTTTGAATAATTTTGTTGGTTAAATTATTTGGATATCGCCAATAAAAATCCAACCTTTGTCATTCCTGCCCGCGAGCAGGAATCCAGGAGTAAGCCGTAATAACGAGAATTATAAATAACGGTTTATAGTGATAATAATCTTTTTAGTTTATTGTTTATTACTGCGGCTTAACCCTGGATTCCTGCTCGCGGGCAGGAATGACAAGATAGGGCTTATCTTATTGCCCATAAAATTATTCAAAGAACTTTAATTTTTAAACATTAAAAATTAAGACATTATTTAAAAATTACAAAATTAAAAATTAAAAATTTATGCAGATCAACCATAAAAAAATAAACATAGAGTGTGTTAGAGTATCGGCTGAAGACGGCGGTAAGGAAATCGGCCGGGCTTTTTTATATATTTTGAAAAATAATTTGCGGGATGAGCCGTTTGGGTATTTTGAAGATTTATTTGTGAATGAAAATTTTCGCGGACAAGGCGTCGGCACAAAATTAATTAAAGAAATAATCCGTTTGGCAAAAGATAATAATTGTTATAAGATAGTGGCAACCGCAAGATATGAAAAAGAGAATGTTCATGGGTTATATAAAAAAATCGGTTTTGAGGATTTTGGGAAGGAGTTTAAAATGTATTTGTAGGTCTACGAATTACGAATCCTTTACAAATTTACGAATATTTGTAAATTACAAAATTACTGTTTTTTGTCATCTTGAATGGAGCGGAGCGGAGCGGAGTGAAAGATCTATAATACGCGAACATCTGCAGTTATCACATATTATAGATCCTTCCCCGCCGGCTGGCGGGTCAGGATGACAAAAAAGGAGAATATTTTATAATTCAAAAAAGCATATAATTTTAAAACGGTATTCATATATTCGTAAATTCGTAATTTATTCGTAATTCGTAGATATTTTTATGAGAAAAATAGTTACAATTGGCGGAGGAACAGGGCAGTTTAATTTATTATGCGCCCTGAGGGACATAGAGGGAATTGATATTTCCGCTGTTGTTTCCATGGTAGACTCGGGCGGAAGCACCGGCCGGCTTCGCGATGAGTTGGGGATTTTGCCTCCCGGCGATATTTTAAAATGCGTGCTTGCTTTGTCGCGCAATCGCGAGTCCGCGAGAAAGATTTTGCAAAAAAGATTTAATGGCGGCGGCAGATTGAGCGGGCATAGCGTCGGCAATCTTCTTCTGACCATTCTCTCCCAATACGCCGGCAATTTTCCCGAGGGAGTGCGCGCCTTGGGCGAGGTTCTGGATATTCGCGGAACGGTTTTGCCTGTGACAATTGACAAGGCGACCTTGGTTGCCGAGCTGACTGACGGCAGTTTTTTATACGGAGAAACGGCTATTGACGTGCCAAGAGGGGACCAGAGGGAGAAAATAAAAAATACTTTTTTAGTTCCGCATCATAATGACCAAGTGCGCGTTTATCCCCCGGTGGTTGACGCGATTAAACGCGCCGACTTGATAATTATCGGCCCGGGCGATTTATTTACTTCCATTATCCCAAATTTACTGGTGCCGGGCGTAAAAGAGGCGATTAAAGATTCTCGCGCTGAACTTTTGTTTACGGTAAATATAATGACTAAGTTCGGCGAGACTGATAATTATAAAATAAAAGATTTTGTCGCTAAAGCGGAAGAATTTATCGGCAGAAAAGTTGATAAAGTGCTGGCAAATTCGGCCAAGCCGGAAAAAGAAATTTTGAATAAATATGAAAAGCAAAAAGCTCAATTTGTTGAAATGGATATGGGCGCGTATTGGGACGACAGAGAAATTATCGCGCGGGACTTGTTGGATATTTCCGGCGGCATTATAAGGCATGACAGCAAGAAATTAGCCCGAGTAATTAAGCAAATAATTTATCGTTAAGGAATTTCAATTTCTTAACGACCCGCCTTGGGCGGATGATAATTGACGGTAATAATTTTAGATTTTTACGCCCAAGGCGGACTGCGTTAGCGCCCGTTGGGCTTAACTTGTAGCTAAAATTTTTTCAGACCCTCGGGGTCTGCGAGCTCGCAGACCCCGAGGGTCTGAAAAAATATCGTAACATATAATAATATGATAATTATTTTTGATTTAGACCGCACAATTTTTGACACAGAAATGTTTAAGAAGGATATAGCCGATATTTTAAATATTCCCATTGGGCGATATAATGAGGATTGTAAAAAATATTTTACAGATAAAGAAAAAGTATATAGTCCGCGCGAATTACTCAGAATACTAAAAAGCGAAAAACGTATATCTTCAATTAAAAAGTATAGGGAAAAAATTGATAATCTTTTAGAAGATGCTGAAAAGTATTTATTTCCAGAATCTTTGGAAGCTCTTAAAAAATTTAAAAAAAGAGAAGATAAATTAATATTAATTTCAGTAGGGCATAAGCTCTGGCAGCGGAAAAAAATAAACAGACTTAAAATTAAAAAGTATTTTAATCGGATTATTATTTTAGAAAAAGAAAAATATAAAAATTTAGATTTTCTTAAAAAAGAAAACGAGAAAATTTTAATTATTAATGATAATGCCGGCGAAACCATTGATATGAAAAAAGCAATCGGCAACTGCGAAATTTGCTTAATTCGCGGGCCGTACTCGCGAAACGTAAAACATAATTTAAAAATTTATAATATTAAAGATTACTCAAAGTTATATGACTAAAATAGTGGTTTTAGCCGCCGGTAAAGGCGTAAGAATGAAAAGCGACCTGCCAAAAGTTTTGGCGCCGCTTAAGGGCAGGCCGATGATAGAATATTTAATTCGGTCTATATCGGATTCAGAGGTGGATAGGGAGCCGATAATTATTGTTTCGTTCGAGAATAAAAATTTAATTAAGCCGGCGTTAAAAAGATATAATTGCCAATACGCGATTCAGGATGAACAATTAGGCACCGGGCACGCTTTGGCATGCGCGAAAGATTTGATGAGTGGGACGGCAGAGAATGTCGTTGTTTTTTACGGCGACCATCCTTTTGTAAAATCTGAAACAATAAAAAAATTAGCGGAAGTTCATGATGGTGTTATAACTATGATGACAGTCAAGCTTAAAGACTTCAACGACTGGCGAAAGAATTTTTATAGCTGGGGGCGCGTATTAAGGGAGGGTGATAAAATTAAAGAAATTATGGAATTTAAGGACGCAAATGATCAAGAAAAAGAAATCAAAGAAGTGAACCCGGGGTTTTATTGTTTTGATAAAAATTGGCTGTTTAAAAACATTGAAAAGCTGAAAAATGATAATAATCAAAAAGAGTATTATTTAACCGATTTAATAAAAATCGCGTCTGAGCAAAATATTTTAATTAACTCAATGCTAATTGATTCTCGCGAGGCGATTGGGATTAATAGCAAAGAGGAGCTGGAAGCAGCGGAAAAATTAAAATTTATTTCTACCGACTTTTAAGTCGGGTTTCGCGGCTTTAGCCGCATAGCGTCACGGTACGCGGCTAAAGCCGCGAAACCCGAGCTAAAGCTCGGTAGAATATAGTTTTATGCAACAAATAGCCGACTTTCACATACATTCTAAATACTCCCGCGCTTGTTCCCATAATTTAACCTTGCCCAATATTGACGCGGCATGCCGGATTAAAGGCGTGGATATAATCGCTACCGGTGATTTTACTTATCCGCAGTGGTTTTCTGATATAAAAAATGAATTAGAAGAAATTAAAAAATCCCCCCAACCCCCCTTTGCTAAAGGGGGGAATATGAAACTCCCCCCTTTAGCAAAGGGGGGTTGGGGGGATTTAAATGGAGCTGAGGAAGGTGTCGGCTTATATAGATTAAAAACCGCTAAAGACGATAAAGTTAAATTTATTTTATCCACTGAACTCGCTTTAATTTATAAAAGCGGAAACCCGCGCCCGGGGAAGACAAGCAACGCCAGGCGAATTCATCTTGTCGTTCACGCTCCAAATATTAAAGCCGTAGAAGAATTAAATAAATATTTGGATAAAAAATATAATATCAGGTCGGATGGACGGCCGATTTTGGGAATGAGCGCGGTTGATTTAATGAAGGTGTGCCTGTCAATTCATCCTAAGTTTATGGTGTATCCGGCGCATATTTGGACACCGTGGTTTTCCGTGTTCGGATCCAAATCAGGGTTTGATTCAATAGAGGAGTGCTTTGGCGAGTATGCCAAAGATATTTACGCTTATGAAACCGGACTTTCGTCCGATCCTGAGATGAACTGGCGGCTTTCCGCGCTGGACAAATTAACTTTGCTTTCCAATTCAGATGCCCACTCTCTGCCTAATATCGCACGAGAAGCTAATGTTTTTGAGTTAAACGAAGTGACTTACGATGAAATTTATAATGTGATTAAAAAACAGCCTAATCCGGAACTTAGTTCCGAAGCCTCGGAACTAAGTTCCTTAAAGTACACTATTGAATTTTATCCGGAAGAGGGGATGTATCATTATGACGGCCATCGTGATTGCTCCGTAAGTTTTTCCCCGCCGGAAACCAGTAAAAACAAAGGTATTTGCCCTGTGTGCAAAAAACCGCTGACTATCGGAGTAATGAATCGGGTGGAAGAATTGGCCGATCGCAAACAAGGGGTTGAGTTAAAAGATGCGCCCGGGTTTAAAAAATTGGTTGAGTTGGATAAAATTATCGCCGAAGCGTTGGGCATTAAGAGCCGCGGATCGCAGAAAGTGCAAATGGAATATAATAATATTATCAAACAATTAGGCAGCGAGCTTTATATTCTAATGGACGCGCCGCTCGCGGATATTAAAAAAGCCACCTTGCCGATAATCGCCGAAGGAATTAAGAGGGTGCGGGAAGGAAAATTAATTATTAAGCCCGGCTTTGACGGGCAGTACGGGGCAGTAAAAATATTCAATGAGGAAGAGAAAAGCAGTCAAGGAAGGCTATTTTAACTTGAAAAACTACTCTTGACAGTATGGTTTATGTTTTTTATACTTAGAATATAATTAAGTTATTAAATATTTATATGGCAAAAGAAATCACTAACAATGAGTTGGCTAAAATGGTCAAGAGCGGCTTTGATGCCGTAGATAAAAAGTTTACAGAGATAGATGAGAGGTTTAATAAGGTGGATGAGAGGTTTAATAAGGTGGATAATGATTTAGAAGAAGTTAAATCAAGGGTTGGTAATGTTGTTTTTCGCTTTGAATACGATGAGCTTAAAAGAGAGCAGGATAAAATCTTAAAGCAGAACGCCTTAATGGTTAAACGCATCGCTGCTCTAGAAAGAAAGACACAAAAATAGATAGTAAAAAATTTAACCAAATAGAAAATCCGCCGATTTGGCGGATTTTCTATTCCTCCCTCGCCAATTAGCTGTATGCCAATATTATGGCAGACAATTAGTTGACGAGGGCGCTGGAAAATAAAAATATTTTTATTTTCTCTTGGCCGGTTTCTTTTTTTTAGCCGGTTTTTTCTTTGCCGGCTTCTTTTTTACGACTTTTTTCTTTGCCGGCTTCTTTTTTACGACTTTCTTTTTTACGACTTTTCTTTTTATTGGTTTTTTCTTGGCGACTTTCTTTTTTGCCGCTTTCTTTTTAATAGCCATACTTCACCTCCTCTCTAAGTATAATCCTAGTCTACGAATATTATTTAAATTCTTTAAATTATATATTTGAAGATTTGAATTATATTTTATGTAAAAATATTTACGAAATTCCTATACTTATATTATATAGAAAATTTCACTTAATAACAATAGTTTTTTGTGAAAATAATAGTAAAAAGATAAATAGGAATAAAAAGAATAAAAAGAATAAAAAGAAAAATAAGAGCAAGAAGATAAATAGGAAAAATAATAGTAAAAAGATAAATAGGAACAGAAATAATGGAGAGGGGAGGCGATAATAAAAAAATAAATAAAATAAATATTATTATTTTTCTTCTTGCCCTTATTTTTCTATTTATTTCTATTCTCCTATTTTTCCTTTAATATTAGCAAAATAATATACTATATCCCAAAATGGCTTGACAAGAGTATTTTTATGTGATATGCTAATTTATTAAATAGAGAGGTCGGTTTCAATGGGACAGGCACGACAAGCATGGGGATTTATTGTAAGGATTAGTTCGGCGTTAGCTAAATTAATCCTCGCGAAAATTTCTTGCCTGCCCATTCAAGCCGATCTTTTTTGTTTTTAAAAATATTTATAATAAAAAAATTCCGCGTTTAAACGCGAAATTTTTTATATCTGTGGATAACTTTGCTTCTACAAATTACAAATCAGTTACAAATTTACAAATATTAATTAAAATAAAAAAATATTGAAATAGTGTTTGCCCCATAAAATTTATTATTGAATGGGATAAATGAAAAGCTTTGTTGATTTGCGGGAGTAATTTTTAATCAACAACGCTCTCTGTTGAAGTTGCTATATCATTTTCTTCGGTTAATTTTTCCACTCCGATTAGGCATACTTCCCGCCATGGGACATAGCGGGAGTTAAATCTTTTTTCTTTTATTTCGCCGTCCGCGTAGGAGACTTTGTAGTCAAAATAAGCGTCCGCTCCGTTACGGGCGCGCTCGGTGCATTTCTTTTTTCCGGGAGGCAAGTCCAATGTTTCAATGATTTTTGTCGGCCCCGGCTTGACGATATTATAAACAACCGGATCGGTGCGTTCTACTGAACGGCCGTCTTTCGCGCCCCAGAAATCAAAATAAATTTTATCATCCTCAATACGCGCTTGAATTAAAATATAGTTTTCGGTGTCATTAAGAAATCTGAAATCAGGCCATGGATCATAGATAGTGGCGTCAACTCCGACAGGCGGTTCGTAATAAGATACACGATAAGAGTGGCTGCGCCGCTGGGTTATAGGCAGGCCTGCCGACAGCGCCGCGCGAAATATGGTTGTACTGACCTGGCATAGTCCGCCGCCGTATTCCGGCACTGTTTTTCCTCCCTTGATAACCAGCTCCGGCAAATACCCTGATTGCGCGTCAATTTCTCCCAAAGCGCCTATCGTGGAAAATTCTTCTCCCGGCTTAATAAGAATTCCGTTTAAGGCAGCCACGCCCACGGCGATATTGCGCCGGCGGTTTTTTGGCGAACCGGAGAAATCCGACGAGCCCGTTCCGATAAGTTCTTTTATGCCGAAATTATTAATATTTTCCAAAGAGTTATTATTCTTTAATTTTTTTATTGTTAATTCAATTTCATCTCCGCTGTCGGCCGTTATTGCCGATTTGATTTTTGCCAGCCCTTCCCCGATATCCAGCGCGATACCGCCGCGGCCGGCTTGAAATTCTGTTACTCTTCCGCCTTTAATTTCAAATTTAGCCTCAATCGTTTTTTTGTTTATTGCCGGCGCTATTTCTTCCAGTAAATATTGTTTAATGCCCGTTTCGTTTAAGCCGATTATAATTTTATCTTCTTTTTTTGATTTCGCATAATCTGGGTTAGTTTGCAAATTTAGCCATTGCGCCAGCTGCTCTCCGGTAATCTTCCATTCGTTGTTTCCATATTTTAACGCAAGAGGCGCGGTGTCTAAAATTTTTCGCGCTTTGCTTTCAATATTAAGCGCGTCTTTTTTGTAAATTTTAGGGTATTCGGTTTTTATAAGAAGCTCTATCGGGCCGCCATCAAGCGCGGCGAGGCGTTTTTTGAGCCGGGCAATTCCTTTTTCATAGTTTATCGCCTTGCCTAATTTTTCCGGGAGCACGATGGATTGGATATTCTCCATTCCTCCCAGTAAGGTTTCTTTTTTGTAGGTTAATTTGGCGTCTTCGGCCGGTATTTCAAATTTTGAAAAACTAGCTTTAAGAATTTGCCTAATTTTTTTTTCATTGACAGCGGCCGTGAAAGCTATTTGGCTGTTAGAGAAGGCGGCGTAAATTTTATTTCGCAGGTTAATGAAAAAATCTCCATCCCGTCCGAAGGCAAGAGCGCCGGCGATAGTTCTTTCAGTGTTAAAATCAATAATTCTATACGCCGAATCCGGGTTCAAAGCGGGGGCAATGGGCATAATCGTCGTTTTGTTCTCTTGATAATAAAAAATTATTCCATCTCGGCTTATTTTATCTATTTTTTTATTAATTATCTTTTTAGCCTGTTCGGATGTTTTGCCGCTTAAATCAATCCCGGCCGCCGTTACGCCCGGATAAATTTTATTTTTGTATTTTTTTTCAAAAATTAAATAAAGAGAAGCCGTTAAAACCGCTCCGATAATAAAAATGATTGCTATATTGAGCAGCCAATTTTTTGATGAATGTTTTTGTTTTGTGTTAAAGTCGATCATAGCGGTTTAAACGAATTACAGTTTTTGAAAAATATAAATTACCCGCGGAGAGATTAGGTCGTGCGGCTTTCCGTTAAGTTATTATTAATCCGTATTAAGTATTTCATTCAATATTTCCTTTGCCAGCTTTTTTTTGTCTTTTTCCGTTTCAGCATCGCTTAGAATATTAAAATTAAGCGCCATGCCCTCGCGCGCGCCGTCCGGCAGCTTGTCTTTCGGCCAAACAATAGATTGTCCGTCCTCGGTTTGCAGAACGGCCTTGTCGCCTTCAAATCTGTCAATTGTTATTTGTATATTCATATTTGTTTAGCTTGTCCTCCGTAGCTTTAGCGTAGGGGGGGGGTATCAGAGGAATTTGAATATTTCTGAAAATAAAAAATTCAGTTTAAGTCAAATAAATTTCAATATTAATAATTCGCATGCTTGCCCTGCCGTAGCTTTAGCGAAGGAGGGCTCCGCTTTTGTAGGGGCGGGCTCGCGAAGCGAATAACTTATTTTTCTTTGACTTTAATGGAAACGTCTTTTTGTATTTTTACTTTTGGCAGGATAACGGTTAAGACCCCGTCTTCCAAGTGGGCGTCAATTTTTTCCGCTTTTACTTCACAGGGCAGGATGATAGAGCGGCTAAAGGCTCCCCAGTAGCATTCCCTGTATAAATAGTCGGCGCTGTCTATTATTTCCTGCATTTCCCTTTTGCCGCGTATAGTGAGCATATCGTTATTTATGGAAATATCAATATCGTCCGGCCTGACTCCGGCAATAGTGGATTTGATGATTAAATTTTTCGGGGTCCGGTAAACGTCAATTGATAGCTGTCCCTCCTCATAGTCGCCGCTAAGCCATTCGTCATAATTTTCTTCGGTAATTTTTTTTTCAAATTCATTTATATTGTTTTTTAATTCTTCTCGGTGTATATGCGAACCGTTAATTTCTTTTTTGCGGCCGCCGCCGAATACTTTTTTTAAAATGTTAGACATATTAGATTTAAGTTGTAAGTTGTAAGATTTAAGTTGTAAGATTTGATTTATCGTTAAGGAGTTTGAATATAAATCACCCCAACCCCTCTTTACTAAAGAGGGGAATTATTAAACTAATTATATTATAATATTTTTAAATAATATAAGCAAGCAGCAGTTTAGCGCTTTTCTTTTTACGCCCCGCAGGGGCGAATGGCATTCGCCCCTACTGTTTGCCGCGATTCCCTCCCGAGACTAAGCCTCCAATTGGAGACCTAGTCTCTTTTGACTAAATATTCTTAGCGGACTGTTTGTCCTCCGGCCGCGCCGGAGGACGGACAGTTTGCGATTTTAAATCCGCAAACTGTCCGTTCCGAAGCGTCGGAACAAACAGTCCGCTATCGTGTCGCTCCCGAATAAGCAATAGCCCGCTTTTAGCGCGCCGGATTTCGTGT
>VAPH01030540.1_pt1 | contig 19953 bp, 22 predicted proteins | sample 3393861 | NCBI WGS metagenome assembly VAPH01 (sample SAMN08290439, study PRJNA428436) | hydrothermal vent metagenome | isolation source: Deep-sea hydrothermal vent chimney | place: Atlantic Ocean: South-mid Altantic Ridge | reverse complement strand
GTTTTTGGAAATGATCTGTTGAATAAAGATGGTATATTAATTATCGAACACGGTAAAAAAACAGACCTATCGAATAATCCTACTTTCCAAAATTCAAGAAAATACGGTGGTAATATGTTTAGTTTTTTTGAAAACAATCTCCCCTCTTGAGAGGGGATTTAGGGGTGTGTAAGATCTTATGATTGACTGTTGGCTTATATTGGCTTTTAGATTTTTTATAATTGCTAAAGGCTAACACATCAAAGTAGTTGGTTGTAATTTTTCTCCTAGATAGCGAAGATTTTTGTTTACACTTTTTACATATTTCATTGTCTTCCTTCCTTTCGTCTTTCGTCGACGTGAACATCCCTGATTAGAGTTGACCGGTTTTTATTATTTTTTCTCGCTGATCTCGTAGATATTTTACTTTTTCCTCACTTCTCACTTTTGGTTAGTTGGTGAGTTAGTTATTTAAGGTCATTATTTTTTTAAAAACAGAATTTCTGAATCAACCTATATCAGGGACGTACACTTCTGTCTTCCGTCTTTAGTCTTTAGTCTCTACTCCCATTTCCCTACTCCAACCAATTCTTAAAATCTCTAACCTTTTCTCTGCTAACAATGATCTCATGATCAGAAAAATTATTCAGAATAATTTGCAACCGACTATTGGTATAGGATATAATGTCTTTGATCGCTTTAATATTTACATGGAATTTTCTGTTTACACGAAAGAACTTGACAGGGTCTAATGACGAATCTAATAGTTCCAAAGAACTGTCAATTAAATAGTCTCGGTTATCTGATGTAAAGATATATGTTCCCTTATTTTCACTGTAAAAACACTCTATATCATCTACTGATATCATTTTTAAATGCTGTCCAATCTTAATGGTGAATCTTTCTTTGTAATTTTTGTTGTGTGGATTTACAAGTAACTTTTTAATTTGATTAAGATCTACCTGTAAACTATGTGGTTCAGTTTTATTGATCCTAAATTTTTCTATAGCAATTTCCAACTCTTCATCATCTATTGGTTTTAGTAAATAATCAATACTATTCAGTTTAAAAGCCTTTAAGGCATATTCGTCATATGCCGTTGTAAAGATAATAGCGCTTTTAACATCTACCTGTTCAAAAATTTCAAAAGATAAACCATCTGATAATTGTATGTCCAATAAAATTAAATCAGGATGTTTGTTGTTTTTAAACCATGCTACTGCTTCATTAACAGAGTGTAACATGGCCTGCGTTTCCATATTAATTTTTTGTAGCATTCTTTGCAGTCTTCTTGCAGAAGGCTTTTCATCTTCTATAATAATTATATTCATAAAACACAACGCTTAATCAACTCTCATCCCTATTCCTATCGGTAGGAGAAGTTTAAATATATACATTTATACTTAATCACCCAATTTATCTTTATCCATAAACTCCTTTATCTTTCTTTCTTCCCAATCCTTAGAGAAAACTATATTCTTACCAAATACACCTATCCAATGAAACAACAATCCGATTCCCCAAAAAAACCATATTGAAAAAGATCCATACCCGAATTCATCTAAGTCAAAAGATTCTCCCGAAAATAAACCACGAATTGTTCCTCCAAAGGTTAAGAACAGATTTACTACTAAATACCAAAATAAATGCCAATAGAAACCTTGTATCTCTTTTACTCTTTTTTTTGCTCTTAAATAGCGTTTTTCTTCAATATAATCATTTTCCATAATATTTTATTTTATCTGTTATTATCTTTATCCATTATCTCTCTTATCTTTCGCTCTTCCCAGTTTGTACCATAACCAAACACCTTAAACGCCTGAATTACATTCCCAAGTCCCCATCCAAATAGTGGAAACCAAAACCATTGAAAATCCCAATATGTTCTATAATTTATATAAATCAAAAACGGAATCACAACGAAATAGGCAATTAAACTTCCATAGAAATCTTTTAAATCGTCAATATGTTTTTTTGCTCTGATATATTTATTACTGTCACTTATATAATCTGTTCTCATAATTTTAATTTTTTGTGTTAATAAAGGTAATTTTACCTTAAAAATATTGTCGTTGTTTATTATTTCAACTTTTGTTTGTGTTACCAAACTATATCTTTGAATAATATTTTTCAATCCAACTTTTGTACTTTTCTCCAGAGATGATTTTGGGTTGACATTATTTTCAATTGCTAAAAAACCATTCTCTTCGTATAATTTAATTTCTAAAGGAAATTCACTTGTTATTACATTGTGTTTAACCGCGTTCTCTAAAAGTAGTTGTAGAGACAAAGGGACAATCTTTAATTCCGGATCGCTTATCCCTTGTGGTATACTAAATTTTACACCATCTTCAAATCGCATTTTTAGTAACTCCATATACGATTTAGCAAATTTTAACTCCTCTTCCAATGAGATCAAATCTTTGCCCTTTTGCTCTAAAACATATCTATAAACCTTTGATAATTTAGTTGTGAATTTTTCCGCTTGAAGCGGATTTTCACCTATTAAAGAGGTTAAAACATTTAAACTATTGAATAGAAAATGTGGATCTAACTGATTTTTTAAAGATTCGAATTTAGCCGATTCTGTTTTGGCAACTATCTGCGACTCTTTTACTTTTTTCTCGTTTAATGCCTTATAGAAATAAAAAATATGAAAAAGCAAACTTGCAATAATCGTAACGGTGATTCCGAAAACAAAATAGCTTTTAGAATTATTTAAAAAAGTATTGGGATCTCCTCCATAAATGTATACTACTACCACAAATCGCAAAGCGATCAATACAAGAATGGTTAATAATAGAGATCCAATAAAACCTAACAAGATTCTTTTATTAGCTTGATTTTCGAGTGAAACTTTCTTACCTAAATAATCAAAAAAGTAATAATTTACAAATGTTATGGCAAAACCATATAATTGATATATACTGAAACTCAATAAAATTTCGCTAAAAGGTAGATTAAATCCATCTGAAAAGATCCATTGCCCAATTACAAAAACAAGTACTCCAGATACAAATGCGATTTTAGCTATTTTGAGTTTATTTGTCATTTCGGTTTCTAATTTACAATGCTTTATTTAAATGTTTATAGTTTTATCTCAAAAGTAAGATCTTTATCCTTTAATTTAAATTTTGCATCACTAAACTGTGGTGGTCCATAGTTTATTACATTATTAGAAACTCCATAATCTTCTAATGGCATACCATTATTTTCAAAATCCATTTTTTGATTGTTATTTACATCATGAAAACAAACAATGGCGTAAGTATTGGGCTCCATATCCGAAAATTTTACATAGGCAATTCCATTTTTAATGTCAGACATTTCTCCTTTATAAAAACTTCTTTCATTAAAACCTTTTTCTGAATTGTACAAGGCAAAATATACTTTTCCCTTATCGGAAGTAACATTTTTTACCTGTACACTAATATGATAGGTGTTACTATTTGTTTTAACTTCTGAATTATTTGAAGTTTGTCCATAATTAACTAGGCTAATAAAATACAAAACGATTACTACTAAAATTCTTACCATGACTATAATTTTAAGGGTTAATATTTAATTTTGTTCAAAACTCCCATAAAAAGTCTGGTTATAAAATATAATATTACCGAGTTGTAATATTTTTAGGATGAATTGTATAAAATTGGTTGTTGGTTGTTGGTAAAATATAAATGGGCTTAATTAAATTGTAACAAATTAGTTAATTTTACTACTAATTAATAAATCAGCTCATAAGTGACCGAGGAACTTGAAAAAAAATTTGCTAGGGAATTAGAAAAAAATCAAAGCATAATTCACAAGGTTTGTAGATCATATACAAATAGCGAAGCTGCACATAAAGATTTATTTCAAGAGATCGCAATTCAACTTTGGAAAGCTTACCCCAAATTTAGAGGAGAATCAAAATTTAGTACCTGGATGTATCGTGTAGCTTTTAATACTGCTATATCATTGTATAGAAAATCAAAGAGAATGGTTCAGACAACAGAGATCTATGAAAATTTAAAAGAATTAGAATATCATGATTACGACGATACTAAAGATGAGCAACTAAAATTATTGTACAAAGCTATTTATAGTTTAAATGATATTGAAAAAGCACTTGCACTCATGTATTTAGAAGATAAAAGTTATAAAGAAATATCTAAAACCTTAGGTATTAGTGAAGTAAATGCACGTGTAAAAATAAACCGAACCAAAACTAAATTGAAAAACATTTTAAATCCATAAGTATGGAACAACTTGAAAAAATAAAGGATTTATGGAAAAATCAAAGTGAATCTACAATTAAATTCACCGAAGGTGATATTTATAAAATGGTTCATAAAAGATCTTCATCCATAGTAAAGTGGATCCTTATTATTAGTGTATTAGAATTTGTTTTACCAAATATCTTTTTCTTATTTTCCGATTTTAATTCTTCCAAAGAAGTTTACGAAAATTATGGTTTAAATAATATTCTGCTTTTTTATACCATTATTCATATTGCAATAATTGTTGGTTTTATTTATTTTTTCTTTAAAAATTATAAGAATATATCAGCAGCAAGTAGTGTGAAAAACTTGTTGAAAAACATTATAAATACCAGAAATACAGTTAAATATTATATTTATTACAATATAACGATTGCTGCCATTATTGGCATACATGTTTTTTATATCGTTTTCAACTCGGATACTTTTAAAAATAAATTACCTGAAAACACAAATATGATTGGAGTTTGGGTAATCGCTATTTTACTTTTTACGATTGTTCTATTTTTATTTTGGGTTTTTTACCGATTAATTTATGGGTTTTTACTTAAAAAATTAAAAAGGAATTATACCGAAATACTTAAGAACGAATAGGAAGAAAACGAATTACAGAGATTAATTTAAAGTCTTTCTAAATTATTTCAATATCTCCTTTTCCTATTCTAAGTACCTTAAAATCATCTGAAGTTAGGTCGATTACCGTAGATGGAAGGTTGTCGCCATATCCTCCATCAATAACCAAGTCGACCTTATCTTTCCATTTTTCAAATATTAGTTCGGGGTCGGTAGTGTATTCAATGAGATCATCTTCATCATATATTGAAGTTGAAATAATTGGATTTCCCAATACTCTAACAATTTCCCTAACGATATTGTTATCCGGTATTCTGATTCCTACAGTTTTTTTCTTTTTAAATACTTTTGGTAATTTATTATTACCATTTAAGATAAAAGTAAATGCACCGGGTAAGGCTCTTTTCAATATTTTATATGTAGGAGTGTCAATATGTTTTATGTATTCTGATAAATTACTCAGATCGTAACAAATAAAAGAAAATTTTGCTTTGTCAAGTTTAACACCTTTGATTTTTGCAATTTTTACCAGTGCTTTACTATTTGAGATATCACATCCCAGACCATAAACTGTATCTGTAGGATAAATAATTAACCCACCTTTTTTTAAAATATCTACTGCCTTTTCAATCTCTCTTTGATTTGGATCTTTATTATATATTTTTATCAATTCCGACATGAACTCAAATTTCTTATAAAATTAAGTATGCTTTTTTAATTGTACATTAAATTTCAATAAATATTATTCTAATTACTTTGATATAGAAAAAAATCAGAAAAAGAATTCATCCTTACAATAAAGACGATACAATAAGGATAAAAAAAACTGTTTGAAATACCTCAAACAGCTTTTTAAAATTATTCGGCAACCAGCCTAAAACCTTCACCGTGAATATTAATAATCTCAACATTTTCATCCGGTTTTAAGTATTTACGAAGTTTTGCAATGTAAACATCCATACTTCTGGATGTAAAATAATTATCATCACGCCAAATTTTTGTAAGAGCCAAGTCTCTGGGTAATAAATCATTTTTATACAAAGCCAGAAGTTTTAATAATTTATTTTCTTTTGGTGATAATTTTCTTGGTTCTTCACCTTTAAATGATAATTGACGCAATTTAGAATTTAAATGAAAATTTCCTATTTCAAATTCGAATTGATTATCGTCACTAGAAGTATCCGATTCTTTACGTTGTAAAATTGCTTTAATTTTATAAAGTAACACTTCCGAATCGAAGGGTTTATTCAAATAATCATCAGCACCAACCTGATATCCTTTTAACACGTCTTCTTTCATTGACTTTGCGGTAAGAAATATTAATGGTATGTCATTGTTGACCGACCTAATATCTTTCGCCAAAGAAAATCCATCTTTTTTGGGCATCATAACATCTAAAATACATATATCGAAATCATCATTTTTAAATGAAATTAAACCATCTAGACCATCTTTTGCATGGGTTACATCATAATCATTCAATGCTAAATAATCTTTTAAAACAGTTCCGAAATTAGGATCATCTTCTACTAATAATATTTTTTTATTTGCCATGTTAATTAATTTAAATTAATGGTATTTTAACGATAAAAGTACTTCCCTTTCCTTTCTCACTTTCTACGTAAACATTACCTTGATGACTCTCGGCAACGCTTTTTACGTAAGACAGACCCAGGCCGTGACCTTTAACATTATGCACATTTCCAGTTTGTTCTCTATAAAATTTATTAAATATTTTTTTTTGTACATTTTTAGTCATTCCTATTCCATTATCCTTAATTTTCAGGATAATATTATTTCCTGCATTTTCTGTATAAATATCAATTTCAGGTGGTCCCTCAGAGTATTTAATTGCATTATCTAACATATTTGTGATCAAGTTCGTAAAATGAAACTGGCTAGCCAAAACATCACTTTGAATTGCATCAAAATGTTTTTTAACATATCCTTTTCTATCAAATACGATTAGATTAACATGTAAAATAGCATCTTCAATTATGTCGTGCAAATTTACTACATCCTTACTTAAATCAAGCTGATTCTTTTCTAATTTTGAAATTCTCAACACATTTTCAACCTGCGCATGCATTCGTTTATTTTCTTGTCGGATCATTTCAGCATAACGCTTAACTTTTTCCTTATTATCAATAATCTTTGGATTTATTATAGAATCAATTGCTAAATTTATTGTAGCAATAGGGGTCTTAAACTCATGCGTCATATTATTTATAAAATCTGTTTTAATTTTAGAAATTTGTTTTTGTTTTATTAATTGATAGATAGCACTGGCAAATGATAATATTATAATAAAAATAAACAGAGCAGATAGTATTAATATCCACGATATTGTTGATAAAATAAACTCCTTTTTATCCGGGAAACTCACATATAATTCATAATCACTCTTACCTTCTCCATCAACAAATAAAGGAACCGCATATGTATATCCGACTTTTTTTTTAAACTTATCGGATTTTACTTTGGTAATAATATCATCCGTAAAAACACCGAACTCAAATTTGGTTTCAATGTTTCTTGCTCTTAATTCATTATCTAAATTTAATCTTATTTCGTTTTTACTTACCCTCTCATGTATTGGTTGCCGAATTACAACATTATTGAATAGATCCTCTAATTGAATTTTATCATACTTATCTAATCTTTCAAATTTTACAATTCTTTCTTTAGGTGATAAATCTTTAAAATCTTTTGATTCAAATTCATATTTCTCAATTTTGGTTTCTTCCCTTCCAATAAAAGTTTTAAAATTAATCGTATCGGTATCAAACGGTGATATTTGAGCTTTAAAATTATTTTCTACAATACTTTGTCGAAATGTAAATTTTTCATTTTTTATAGTATCTATTTGCTGAAAAAAATAATCTCTAACCGTGCTTTCCTTTGCTTGCTGCATTTCATCAAAAAGTGGTGAATATTTCTCAACATTATCTGCAAATTCCCTTTTTTGAATATTTTCAGAAACTTCAGCCAATGCAAATTTAACACTTGTCGAAAATTGCTCTTCTTTTAATTTGATGGATGATTTGATCCAAAATATTTGAACAGTAATTATACCTATTAAGGCAACAACCATCAACACCACTAAAAGTACAAAAATCCGTTTTCTCATTGCAACAAATTTAGAATATCTTTGGTTTTTTTTTATTCTTTTAACAAATATTAACGAACCTTTGGATTAATTTAACAATTAATTAAGAAATATACGATTTTTTAACTGATTTTTTGGAGTAAATCTTTATGAATACGAATAACCTGATTTTTGCTTTGGTGCAAATCTGTATTATTAATTACAAAATCTGAGTTTTTTATTTTTATTGAATCTTCTAACTGGTTTTTCATTCTTGCTAAAACTAAATCCTTAGAGGTTTTGTCCCGACTAATAACACGTTCTATTTTAATCTTTTGCGGTGCTGTTACTGTAATTATAAAATCAAACTTATTTTGATTGTCATTTTCAAATAGTATTGCATTTTCCTGAATTACGTAAGCTGCACTTTGTTTTATAACCCAATCTCTAAAATGTTTATTAACTTCGGGGTGAACAATCTTGTTTAATTTACTTAATTTATTTCTATCCTTAAATACAATATTTGCTATAAAGGATCGATTTAAATCTTCATTTTTATACGATTGTTCTCCAAATAATTCAACTAGTTTATCTTTTATAATACCAGAGCTCTGCATTATTTTTTTTGCTTCGTAATCAGCGTAATAAACCGGTATTCCAAGAGCTTCAAACATTTTAGCGATGGTTGTTTTACCACTTCCAATACCACCAGTCAGACCGATTATTTTCATTGTTACAAATTAAAAAATTAGATTATTTTTTAATCAAAAATTCAATTTTATTGGGTACAATCTTTACATCAAATAATATTTCAGGCTTTTCAACAATTTTCGGAATTAAATATTCCAGATTATTCTCTTCTGTTTGTTTATAATCAATTTCTATTTTAAAACTGTTTTCCGAAATTTTATTGTAATCATTTAAAGCAACTTGATAAATTATCTTTACTTCTTTTGGAAAGGTACTAATAATATACTTGCTGGGTAAATTTACTACTTTAAACGGCAAGACAAATGATCCTTCTGTTATCTTTTCAACTTTACCCTTTACGATTATTTGATTTGTATTTAATGATACTGTGTTGTTTGGTTTTGATAATTTTATTTTCTTTTCGAAAGACTCTGAAACATCGCGCCAATTAATTTCTTCAGTATAAATTTCATCAATCGAATCAAGTATTTTTGCCGGACCGGATAAAATTACTACATCCGGTTCAAATGTATAGTCTTTTATCATATTAAAACCGGGTTTAAACTCTATTTTTAGTTTCGGGATAACTTTTACTTTTTTTGATTTTTTAACACCAAAATCGAAATATAAAGTGTCAGGATCGACATTCAGCACTACCGTTTCCGCAGATAATTGGGATTGTAAATAATTTATATTAGATTTCGTCAAACTATAATATTCTGAACCCTTTTTACGCTTAATTTCAGATAAACTATAATTAAGATCACTTTTATTTAAAGAATACCTCAAAAGTTTAAATCCTACGGTATTGATCGTTAATTTTATTTTCTTGTCTGGTTCATTTTGTAATAACTTAGATTGTGGAATATCTGTATAAGTAAGATCAAATTCAACATCTGCTATATAATTTTTTGAAAGTTTAATTAACGTCCAGAACAAAAAAGACAACAATAAAAACAACAAAAAAATACGAAGTTTTTTATTGTTTTTAAATGAATTTATATTCTCTGATGATTTTTTGGTATGCATGAATTAATTTAATAGAATTAACTGGTGCTATAAATGTAAAAAAAAAGAGGCTATCATAAAAGTAAATTTTAAAATAGCCTCCATATTTTATACAAGAATTATTTTTTCTTATTTTCCTTAGGTAAATACTTTTTACTTAATTCCATTGAAATAGCAGATCTTTCGAATTTGATTTTACCTGCACTTGTTTCAATGATACAAGTGTTATCACTATCAATTAAATCTACAATTTTACCATGAATACCACTAGTGGTTACAACTTTTGATCCTTTCTTTATTGTAGATTGAAATCTCTTTTCATTCTTTTGGCGTTTCATTTGTGGGCGAATCATAAAAAGATATAAAACCAAAAACATTAAAGGAATTAATATGTAATTTCCGATTCCACCACTACCAGTCTGTAAAAATACAATTTGATACATACTTTTCAATTAACTTTTTAAATTAACTTTCGATTTTGGAGTAACCTGAGCTCTTATTTTAAGAATCTCCTTACCCGATTCAGTATTTGTCATTAAAATAACTTGCTTTTGTTGTAAATTAGGTTTATTTAAAGAGTTGAATTTCACTTTAATTACTCCTGTTTCACCCGGTAAAATAGGTTCTCTTGGCCATTCTGGAACTGTGCAGCCACAACTTCCTTTTGCCGAAGTTATTATTAATTCAGATTTTCCAGTATTAGTAAATTCAAATACAGTTTCAACCACATCTCCTTCCTTAATAGTACCGAAATCATGCTCAATTTTACTAAAACTTAATTTTGGACCTCCTTCTTTTCGCTCTGTATCTCTTTCTTTCGCGATTTCCAAATTATCCTTTTTGATTCTTTTTGAAGCATCTTCCTTACAAGAAAATGCAAATATGCCCAAACTTAAAATGGACAACGTTATGATTCTTTTCATTTTATTTAAATTTAAAATTTTTATTTGTGCAAAAATATAATTTTTTATAACAATCCTCTACCTATTTTTTGTAATCGTTTAGATTTATTGTAATCTTTTAATAATTTATCTAAAACACCATTGATAAAATAACTACTTTTTGAAGTTGAATAATCTTTAGCTATTTCAATATATTCATTGATAGTAACCTTTGTAGGGATAGATGGAAAGAATAAAAATTCAGTTATCGCCATTTTTATCAAAATCAAGTCTATTTCTGCAATTCTTTCCGCATCCCAATTCGGAGTTTTATCATCAATGTCGGTTATAAATTCCGTATGATGTAATATAGTTTTTCTAAATAAATCAATTAAAAAAACCTGATCATCATTTCTTATATTTAGTTTTTTTAAATCAACCGTATCACCATTTCTCAAGGCTTTAATTGATTTTATTACCATGGTGTTCACCAAAGGGTAATCGTCTACCCAACTTAAATTCTGACTTTCATAATAATCAAATAATTTTTCGTTTGGCGCAATTATATCTTTAAAAACTTCAATAATAAAATTTTTATCCTCATTTAAAGAAGATTCCTTGGTATTCATATATTCATTGAAAGCATCACTTGCTTGAAGCTCATCTAAAATAACCCTGACATATTCTCGATCATTTTTCCAGTTATTCAATTTATCCTTTACAATATATTCATTTATTTCAGTACTATTTTCTATGGCTGAAATAACTTTATTATTAATAAATTTTAAATTTGGGTTGATGTCATTTGCCGTAGCTAAGTATTTCTTCTTTTTAATTTCAAGATGCTCAAGCTCTAAGTTTTTAACTTCAACCAATAGTGATAATTGCAATATGTAAAGATCAATTGCTTTTTGAACACTAAAAAGTAAAAATTTTTCTTCTTTTTTTAAATCCTCTTCTTTCGATTGTAAAATTGCATAGATTGATTGCATTACTTTGATTCGAATGTGTCTTCTATTAACCATAATTAAAAAGATCGTATGTTTTAAAATTTAATTTTTAGTTAAAATTTAAATGCAAAATTACAGTTTTTTTTTAAATCGGAGCCTAACCTATTTTAAATATACGGTTAAAATATTGTCAATTTTTAAGATTGGAAAATTACCAATTCAATAATTATGTATCTTCGTCACTTCAATAAACCACAAGTTTTTTAATGAAAGATCTGCAATATTTAAACAAATTTTTTTATAAATATAGATTTCGTTTACTATTAGGAATTTTAATCACTGTAGTTGCAAAAATATTTGTGTTACAAATACCGCAATTGATTCGTGAATCTTTAAATATTGTTGAAGATTATAACAATGGCATAATCAATTCATTAGACCTAGTTAAATCACAATTAATAATTAATATATTATACATTATTGGTGCAGCTCTAATATCGGGATTTTTCACTTTTTTGATGCGTCAAACCTTAATCGTCATGTCACGATTGATTGAATTCGACTTAAAAAATGAAATCTTTCAACAATATGAAAGTCTCTCGCTGAATTTCTACAAAAGAAATAGAACCGGTGATTTGATGAATCGTATTAGTGAAGATGTAAGTAAAGTTAGAATGTATTTTGGTCCCGCTATTATGTATACCATGAATATGTTGGTATTATTTGTAGTAGCAATAACTAAAATGATAAATATTGATGCTAAATTAACCATGTATACCTTGCTTCCTTTGCCAATATTATCAATCGCAATTTATATTTTAAGTAGTATAATTAATAAAAGAAGTACTATCGTTCAGCAATACTTATCAAAACTAACAACATTTACACAAGAGGTCTTTTCCGGATTAAATGTTGTTAAAGCTTACAGTATTGAGAATCAAACCTCAAATGACTTTAATGCTTTAGCTACCACAAGTAAGGAAAAAAATATTTCACTTTATAAAGCCCAAGCCTTATTTTTTCCTTTAATGATTCTGCTAATTGGAATTAGTAATGTACTTGTAATTTATATTGGTGGAATGCAATATATCAATGGTGAAATTGAAAATATCGGTTTAATAGCCGAATTCATTATTTACATTAATATGTTAACATGGCCAGTAGCAGTAGTAGGTTGGGTTACGTCAATAGTACAACAAGCAGAAGTTTCCCAGAGACGTATCAATGAATTTTTAAAAGAGGAACCCTCAATTCAAAACTATCAAGAATCTAAATCAGATATTAAGGGAAACATCGAATTTAAAAATGTGAGTTTTACTTATGAAGATACAAACATAACTGCTTTAACGGATGTAAATTTTAAAATTAATAAAGGTGAAACTCTAGCTTTATTAGGGAAAACAGGATCGGGAAAATCAACTATTGCCAGTTTAATTGCCAGAATGTACGATACAGACAAAGGTGAAATACTCATTGATGATTCACCCATTAAAAATATCAATTTGAAATCGCTAAGAAAAAGTATTGGATTTGTACCACAAGATGCATTTTTGTTTTCTGACTCTATTAAAAATAATATTAAAATTGGTGATGAAAATGCAAGCGATGATGAAATCATTGAAGCTGCTAAATCAGCTTATATCCATCACAATATTAATAAATTTCGTAATAAATATGATACTTTTGTTGGGGAAAGAGGAGTTACACTTTCAGGTGGTCAAAAACAAAGAATTTCAATAACAAGAGCATTAATATCAGACCCCAAAATATTGATATTTGACGATTGTTTATCAGCTGTAGATACTGAAACTGAAGAAGTTATACTCAATAATTTAAAATTAGCTTCTCAAGGAAAGACCTCAATTATTATAAGTCATAGAACATCATCGGTTAAAAATGCGGATAAAATTATAGTTTTAGATGAAGGGAAAATAATACAATCGGGAGTTCATGATGAGCTCGTTTCAGTAAAAGGATATTACCAAGACATTTATAATCAACAACTTGAAGAAAAATTATCAAGTCATGAATAATAACTTTAAAATGAGTTGAAATAATTGTTGTATAAATAATTATATTTTATAGATTTGTCAATATAATTCAATATTAATTAAATAAAAATAGAATGGACGAAAAAGGGTTTATTGAACAGGAAGAAATATATTCTCAAGTATTAAGAGCAGGTAGAAGAACCTATTTTTTTGATGTAAGAGAGACTAAGGCAGGTGATTATTATTTAACTATTACCGAGAGTAAGAAATTTACTCATGACGACGGTTCTTTTCACTATAAAAAACACAAAATCTATCTTTACAAAGAAGATTTTAGTGAATTTAGTGAAATATTAAATAAAGCAACCGAGTTTATTATTACGGAGAAAGGTCAGGAAGTGATCAGTGAGAGGCATCAAAAAGATTATCATAAACAAATTGATGATGAAAAAAATAGTAGTGATACTGAAGAATCGTCAAATAATAGTTTTACAGATGTAAATTTTGAAGATATCTAAAATACAAAACACCGGTCAATAGGCCGGTGTTTTTTTATACTAAAATTGATTTATCCTGCTTTTTAAATTTTTCAAATAGGCCATTATTTAATAAATTAAGTACGGTAATTTTATCTGATGTTTTAACCAAAAACGATAAATTGAAGTTGCTTCCTCCATAAGAAATCATTCTAATAGGAATATCAATTAAATTATTAAATATTTTAGCCGTAATACCTTTCTTATTTTGTGCTAAATTTCCGGCAATACAAATAATGCTTAGATCAGTGTCTACTTCAATATTTCCAAATCCTTCAAGTTCTTGCACTATTTTATTTAATTTTTTGGTATCGTCAATTGTTAGAGATACGGCAACTTCAGAAGTTGTGATCATATCAATAGCTGTTTGATTCTGTTCAAATATTTCAAATACCTTTTTTAGAAAACCATAGGCCATCAGCATTCTGTATGACTTGATCTTAATTACTGTAATATTATCTTTAGCCGCGATAGCTCTTATTTTTTTTGCTTTTGCCTTATGGTGAATTAATGTTCCTTTTGCTTCGGGTCTAAAAGTATTTTTAACCAATACCGGAATATTTTTTTCTTTTGCCGGAATAATACTCTGAGGATGTAATATTTTAGCACCAAAATATGCGAGCTCTGCTGCTTCATCAAACGAAATTTCATCAATAGAAAAGGTTTGATCTACATGCCTGGGATCATTATTGTGCATGCCATCGATATCTGTCCAAATTTGAATTTGTTCAGCATTTATTGCAGATCCGATCAAGGATGCCGTGTAATCACTTCCACCACGTTTTAGGTTATCAATTTCATCATTTTCATTTCTACAAATAAAACCTTGCGTAATAAAATTGGTTTTATCCCGATTTTGATTTACAATTATACCTATGTTTTCTTTTATAAAATCGGTTTGAGGCTCTCCTAAACTATCTATTCTCATAAAATCCAGTGCGGATATAAGACATGTGTTACCATGATACTCTTCCAATAACAATTGAAACAGATTGCTAGATACGATTTCACCTTGTGCCAATATGATCTTTTCAACTTTTTCATGAAAATCAGAGTCTAGACAAGAAAGCAAAATATCATTGCGGTCGGCAATCAAGATATTGGATTTTTCACGTGATGATTCAGAATTGTATAAATTTTCAATTACTTTTTTATACTTCATATTCAAATTTTCCACTTCAATACTTGCCTCATTGCCCTGATTTAAATACATCAAGTTTGCAATTTTTTGTAAGATATTCGTAACTCCTGACATTGCTGATAAAACAACAATTTTGGGCTTATCCGTCTGTAACACTATTTGAGCAACTTTTTTAAGGTTTTGAGCAGATCCAACTGATGTCCCTCCAAATTTTAATACAATCATCTTTGAAATTTTTTGCAAATATTTGAATAATATCAATTGTTATAAAATTTTTACAATATATTTACATAATATTACAAATTGTTTAAATTTTAACAATGAGAACTATCCAAGAAACGGTCGAAATAATTGTTAAACGAACTCCATTTATAGAAGAAGCAATGCAAGATAAGCTAATAAACGTATCTTCATTAGCAAGACTAATCCAACCTGAAGTTGAACAAATTTTAAGCAAACCGGTTAAGTCGGGAGCTATTATGATGTCAATAAATAGGATGTCGCCTGTAAATATTATTAGAATAAGAAAAAATATTAAATCCTTTTCATTAAAATTAGGAGATTTTATTGTAAGGTCTGATCTCTTGGATTATACCTTTAAAAATTCTAGCACGTTACATAAAAATATATCCTTGATTTTTGCTCATATTGGAAATAATAGAGAGTCATTTTTTACTGTTTCACAAGGAATATTTGAAACTAATATAGTGATAAGTGCAAATTTAAAGGATAAAGTCGGTAAAATTTTTCACGGTGAAGATCTATTAAGCTCTATGGGTAGCTTAGCCTCATTAACGATTAAATTACCGCATTCAAATCTCGAACAATCAGGTATTTATTATTTTATTTTAAAACAGTTGACCTGGTCAAATATTCCTATTCAAGAGGTTATTTCTACCACTAATGAAATTACTCTGGTTGTAAAGGAAAAAGATATAAATAAAACATTTTCAATTTTAATTGATTTAAAAAAGTTTTAAATTATTTCTAAGATCTTTGCAATAAAATTTCATGTTTTTTTTCGAAATATTTAAAATACATAAACAGTTTATAATTCACATCCATACCATAATGTGTTTTTGATCTGATCTGATAATTTATATGTTGTGTGTATAATTCAGATTTAAAACTTGCATTATCAACCCTTTTATTCCATTCATTCACATACTGTAAGTTTATAATTTCTAAGCTACTTTGATAAAAATACCGTTGGGGTTTTTGATGTTTTAACCATTCAGTAAACCCTCTGTCCATAAATGTGAAATTTAACTTTTTGCTATCCGTTATTCGTATAGTATTACTTTTCTGTGATTTAGAACCATAATTATAGGAAGTTTTATTTTGTGCATATAAGGATGAGGTACTACAATATAAAATTATTACAGTTGAAGTGAAAAATATTTGTAAATACTTCATAATCATTTAAATTTATTTTTCTTCAAACGAATGAATATTTAAATTATTACTTATTAAATCTAAATGCTTAAATTCTATAATACGATAATCGCTGATGATACTTTTCTTGAAAAAAGTTAAAATACATGAATAATAAATAATTGACTTCTATTCCATAGTCAATATTTCGATCATATTCAATTTGAATTTCATACAAATTAGGATCATACCTTATTGGATCCAAATATCTGATATTCCATTCAATAACATTAAAATAATTACGTATGGCTAAGGTATTATTTGAATAATAGCTCATTGGTTTTTGGGTAGCCAACCATGAATTAAACCCAATGTCAATAATAATTATTTCATATTCCAATTTTTGATTTTCAATTTTAATCGTATCAATAGAAATTGTATCATTATTAATCTCAGTCTTAACTATAGTCTTTTTATCAATAGATTTTTGTGAAGTACTACAACTATAAATTGATACAATAACCAAAAGAATTACTATAAAATTTTTCATAATTCAAAATTGTCTTGGTATAATACCTTCAAAATTTATGCCAGTTAAATGTTATTTCATTGAAAACATCACTAAAGTAATGCATGCTGTTACTTGCTGTGAATGACTCGCTTGATTCATTTTTATTAATTGCAATATCAGCCGTTCTACCATGAATGTAAACACCTAAAATACAAGCATGTATTGGTGTGTAATTTTGAGCGATAAATCCTGTAATAATACCCGTTAAAACATCTCCACTACCTGCGGTTGCAAGTGCCACATTACCAGTTGTATTAAAATAAATTTTATCGTTAAAAGCGATGGCAGTGTACATTCCCTTCAAAATTACAATACAGTTATATTTTGATGAGAATTTTCCGAGCAATTTTAGCTTTTCATAATCATTGTTCCATTTTCCAACCAATCGCTCAAATTCTTTTGGATGAGGAGTTAAAATAGAATTCTTAGGAATCAGGTCTAATAAATTACGTTGGTTAGCAAGTATATTTATCGCATCGGCATCTATAACCAGTGGTTTTTTATTTTCTTTTAAAAAAATTTCAAAACCATTTTTAGTTTTTATATGAGTTCCCATTCCAATTCCAATACCTATTACTTTCGCATCTGTTTTAAAATTGAAATATTGTAAATAATTTTCATCATCAACTTCCACCATTATTTCCGGGTTGGCAGTTTGTATTACCGAATACCCACATTTAGGAATATAAGCAGTAACCAAACCACTACCAATTTTTAATGCTGCTCTTGAAGCAAGAATTACTGCTCCAATTTTCCCAAAACTGCCACCTATTATCAAACTATGACCAAAATCTCCCTTATGAGAAAATTTACTTCTAGGTTTGTATAAAGATCTTATCATTTTTTGATCAATCATTTCAAAACTACTTTTCATCGACCCTATAAAAGATTTGTCTAATCCAATATCTAACAGTATCCAATTCTCACAAAAAATTCCATTCTCAACTAATAAAAGGGCTAATTTTGGATTTTGAAAAGTGAGGGTTTGTGAAGCATATATTACCGAATTTTTATCTTCAACCAATGATTCCGGAAATAATCCGGATGGAAGATCAATGGATATGATAGCTGATCCAGTTTTATTGATTCTTTGAATAATTTCTTTCACAAATCCTTGTGGTGCTCTTGTTATTCCAACACCGAAAATTGCATCGATAATTAATTCATTTTTATTTATGACAGGAAATTCTTCTGTTTTATTTAATTCAACCGGTTTATGGCCCATACGAATTAAACGGTTAAAATTAATTTGAAAATCATTGCTTCTTTTATTGCTAAAATTTACAATAAAAATATTTACTTGATAATTTGCCTCAACTAGTTTTCTGGCAATTACTAAACCGTCACCTCCATTATTTCCTATTCCGCAAAAAATATGTATCACTTTATTTTTATCGAATACATAATTCTCAATCCATTCAACGCATTTTAAGGCAGCTTGTTCCATCAATTCTGTAGATGAAATTGACCTGTTTTTAATAGTTGCCTTATCGGCTTGATAAATTTGTTTTGCTGAGAGTATCTTCATTTTTAAATTTATTTAATAAAGTTAAATAAAAATCAGGTATACCACAAGGTTTATAAATTCAAAAAGATCATTTATTAAGGTTTATAAATGATCTTTTTGAAATAGATTTTATTTTTTCGATTAGTATTAAGCTGTCTAATTCTTAAATACTCCCATATTAGCGTATTTATCCATTCTTTGATCTACTAATTTTGCAGCAGATAAACCTTTCAATTCTGCATAAGCTTTTTTTATTGCCGATTCAACAGATTTATATGTTTTATTCCTATCGGTATGAGCTCCGCCTAAAGGTTCTTTAATGATTCCATCGATCAAATTTAATTTTTTCATGTCTTTCGCTGTCAATTTTAAAGCTTCGGCTGCATCTTCTTTGTACTCCCAACTACGCCATAAAATTGACGAACAAGATTCTGGTGAAATTACTGTATACCACGTGTTTTCAAGCATATATACCTTGTCTCCTACTCCGATACCTATTGCCCCTCCTGATGCTCCTTCACCAATAATAACGGTTATAATTGGAGTTTTTAATCTGGTCATTTCAAAAATATTTCTGGCAATGGCTTCTCCTTGTCCTCTTTCTTCAGCCTCTAATCCGGGATAAGCCCCCGGAGTATCAATTAATGTAACTACAGGTATTTCAAATTTTTCTGCCATTTTCATCAATCGAAGAGCCTTACGGTAACCTTCCGGGTTTGACATTCCAAAATTTCTGTATTTTCTGGTTTTGGTATTGTAACCTTTTTGTTGCCCAATAAACATATATGACTGATCACCTATTTTACCCAAACCACCAACCATGGCTTTGTCATCTTTTACGGTTCTGTCGCCATGAAGTTCCATAAAAGTTCCTTTTGTAAGTGCTTTTATAAAATCTAATGTATAGGGTCTTGACGGATGCCGAGAAAGCTGCACCCTTTGCCAAGCCGACAGGTTTTTAAATATATCTTTTCTGGTATTTTCTAATTTACGCTGTAATTGCTCACATGTTTCAGTTACATCTACATTGCTTTCTTTACCAATTATTTCGCATTTATGCAGTTGCTCCTCTAACTCTTTTATAGGTAATTCAAAATCTAAATATTCCATTATTTTTGAGTTGTAAATTATAATCTTAATAAAAATAAATTGATTATGCTTATTGCGTTAAGGGTACAAATATAAAAACTTTGCTCAATTAATGATATTTACTTTTAAATCTATATTTAAACTTTTTATTTTTTATAAGAGCATTTAACAATATGCTACAAAAAATTATTATCGCCCCCAAATAAAATTGCCAGCTCATCTTTTCTTTATCACCAAATATTATCAGGGCTAAAATAATACCATATACAGGTTCTAAATTATTGGTAAGAACTATCGTGAATGGGCTCATTTTTTT
>VAPH01028576.1_pt1 | contig 19967 bp, 20 predicted proteins | sample 3393861 | NCBI WGS metagenome assembly VAPH01 (sample SAMN08290439, study PRJNA428436) | hydrothermal vent metagenome | isolation source: Deep-sea hydrothermal vent chimney | place: Atlantic Ocean: South-mid Altantic Ridge | reverse complement strand
TAATACTGTACCCTTAAGATAATGAATACTGAAACCACAGCACGCCTGCTGATCAGCTGCGATGATAAACCCGGCATAGTCGCCACCGTCTCAAATTTTCTCTATCACCATGGCGCCAACATAACGGCGCTAGATCAGCATTCCAGTGATCCTGAAGACGGAACCTTCCTGATGCGTCTGGAATTCCAGACACCGCACCTGAATACCAGCCAGTCATTGCTCGAGCAAGCTTTCGCTGAAAATGTCGCCAAACCCTATAATATGGACTGGCAAATTAGCTATGCAGCACGGCACAAACGCACCGCCATACTGGTATCCAAACAAGATCATGCCCTGCTCGAACTGCTATGGCGCTGTTCGCGTGGCCAATTACCTATAGATATTACCCAGGTTATCAGTAACCATACCGATGTCGAAGCGGCAGTAAAGTCCTTTGGTGCGACGTTCCATCATGTGCCCGTCAATACCGGTAATAAAGCACAAGCAGAAAATAAAATACTCGAATTGTTATCTGGTGATACTGATCTGGTTGTACTGGCCCGTTACATGCAGATACTGTCTGCCAATTTTGTCAGCCACTTCCCGAACCGTATCATCAATATCCATCATTCCTTCCTGCCGGCTTTCGTCGGTGCCGACCCTTACCGAAGGGCTGCAGAACGCGGGGTAAAAATCATCGGTGCCACCGCCCATTACGTTACCGAAGACCTCGACGAAGGCCCAATCATCGAACAAGATGTCAAACGCGTATCACATCGCCACGATGTTGAAGAACTGAAAGAATTTGGTCGGGATATTGAACGCAACGTACTGGCCCGCGCCGTGCGCTGGCATGCTGAAGACAGGATACTGTTGCATCAGAATCGCACAGTAGTGTTCGCTGAGTGGTAGGCTTGAAAGTCAAAAACCTGTGGTTCAAATCTGTTTTCTTTCAGGTTCAGAAAATTCCCCAAGTTCTCGCAATACTGCCGTGGCATAACACCCCGGCGATAATGAGAACTTCAGTTCCAACTGCTTTTCCTCAGGCCATTTCCAGGATAAATCAGCTACTGACATGCGTAGGCTGCGGCGGGCCATTTGTTGCCCGGCTTTTTCCAGCCCCTCTTTCCAGCAGTGCCAGTCGCTGAGGCTTGACGTCTCTATGCCTGCAGCCTCAGCCGTCAGCATCTGACTTCCTCTGCCCCAGAGCGGACCCGTCGGGCTAATGTCGAGCTCATCTACTCTTTTTCGTATTTCATCATCAACGGTATCAATATGAAAACAGGAGCGGGAACCGTTAAGCATCATGCTGTCACCCTGGATGGCTTTGTTCCAGGTGTTACTGTGGATTCTCTCCGCAAGCAGCAGATTAAACAACCATGATCGTGCCGCTGAAAAATAGATGTTCCGTATAAATCTGTCCCTTACTCGTCTGCCATTTACCAGCACCTCATCTGCGTGGTAGAGATTATTGGCATTATGACCAAAACGCTGAGCGGTAAAATAATTTGGCACGCCGTTTCTTTTTATTTCTACCAGTCTCTGATCCGCCAGTTCTCTGTTGCCAAGAAATTCACGTAGCATGAGTCGAAAACTATTTCCCTGCAGGGCACCACGCCTGATTTTTTTACTGTGTCTATTAATTGAAAGAAACTCAAGCGACGAATCTGCCATACCCTGCCAGTCTGGATCATTCTTACCGGGCAGGTGGACACTGAAATACTGTGAGGTGATAGCATTTCTATCTTTCAGACCGGCGTAACTAACTGCTTTACGGGGGACCTTGCTGTAATGAGCCAGGGCCCGTGCGACGTCTTCCGTATTCCTGCCCCTTTTTCGTATATGTAAAAAAGTGTGCTCACCCTTCCCTGTGGGTGAAAACCCCAGCTCTTCGTCTACAACAAAGTCTTCCTCTGTGGTACGGAGTTCTCCGTTTATGGGTAGAATTTGATATGCGCGGGGTAAGTTATTGAGTTGATAAGTGTGGCTCATCGCTAAATGGCTCCTCTAAAAGATTGAAAGAACTCGCCATTACGCCCTTCGAGGCATTTCCAGCGGTCACAATCCTTGGCAATGGCCCGCTATTACGCGCGATTTGCGTCTCAACCCTGAATAGTTTAGACCGCAATCTACCTCGTCCAGGATTAATCAGGTTCCCTAAAATAAAAAAGGCCGCTGTATAAACGACAGCGACCTTCATCATTTCTATTCTGCAGATCAGGCGGCAGCTTTACCTGACTTTTCCTTCAGATCGGCAATAGCGGCAGTAATCGCGTCTTCTGCCAGTACTGAACAATGAATTTTGACTGGCGGCAGGGCCAGTTCTTCAGCAATGGCGGTATTTCTGATCTCGCCAGCTTCATCCAGAGTCTTGCCTTTCATCCATTCTGTTACCAATGAACTCGAAGCAATGGCTGAACCGCAGCCGTAGGTCTTGAATTTGGCGTCTTCAATCACACCATCATCATCGACCTGGATTTGTAACCGCATGACATCGCCACAGGCCGGTGCACCGACCATTCCGGTACCCACGTTTGGAGCATCCTTGTCCAGCGTCCCAACATTTCTGGGATTTTCATAATGATCCAGTACTTTTTCACTGTAGGCCATAATTTACTCCGTGCACGCTCACTCTAAATATGTTTACAAGATTCCGCTCATTATAGCAGTAAAATTCGATATTTTCCGTATGATTACTTAGCTGGCTTTTCTTAAATCCGTATAGGTTCCTGGCAGTGCTGTCCGCAGTACACCCGGGTGCATATCACCAATAGCATCACCGTCATCAGGCCGCTCAATGCAATCTTTCAGGGAAATATTGTGCAGAAATTGATAGAGGCTTCGACTCAACGAACTCCACATCATCTGACTCAAGTTGCGAACATTGTCTCCATAGTGCGGGATAACAGTTTCACGCATATTATAGGTACGGTCATCAACGGATGTGACAATGTCTGCCACCGAGATTTTTTCAGGTTCCAGAGCCAGTCTGTAACCACCGCCGGGTCCGCGAACACCCTCAATAAGATTACTCTCTCTTAAATTTGCAAAAAGCTGTTCGATATATGAGACAGAAATATCCTGATCTGCCGCTATTTGAGCCGCTGTCATGGCCTGCCCTTTGGCATTTATTGCAAGAAACATCATCCCTGAAATAGCTATCTGACCTTTTGACGATAATCTCATATAATTCTCCTGATGCTTGGGGCATCAATTCCCGACCATTTAGGTTGGTTATTGTATTAGAATAACCTACTACTGTCAATAATCAGGATGTTTAAGCGATAATTATTGCACCTGAGAATTGGCAAATAAAATAGCATATAACTTTATTATTCAATTACTTAATAAATACATGTTAATAATCTACATCCCTATGCTGTAAACTGTCTGCTATTCATAATATTCTTTAATCACTTCCTCCTGGATGACGATTTCACCTTATATTTTTGACCTGAAAGGCACTGAGTTCGATGAACTGATTCTGGCAAATTCAGACAAAGGGCCCGTTCTGGTAAACTTCTGGTCTGCTAAAGCCGCGCCCTGCATGATGCTAATACCGCGTCTGGTTAAGCTCTGCACTGAGTATCAGGGACGATTTCTTCTTGGCATGGTAAATACCGATGTAGAAACTGATCTCGTACGGCAGCTAGGCATACACAGCCTGCCCTATGTGCGGATCTATCTAGAAGGTGAAGTGGTTGAAACTATCCGCGGCGCCGAATCTGAAAAGAGTCTGAGACAGATCCTGGCGAAACATATCCCGCAGGGACTTAGTTCATTACATACCCGGGCAATAGAGCACGTTCAATCAGGCAAAACTGAAGAGGCTTTACAACTCACTGGCAACGGCCGTTATTGAGTCTCCAGATGACGTACGCATCCCTGCTGATATGCTGAAACTACTGATGCGGCAAGCACGTTTTACTGAGGCTGAAAAACTCGGCTATTCCATCCCACTGCCCCTCCAGAACAACCCATCAATTAGCCTGTTGATGACTCACCTGGAAATAATCAACGCCAGCCCCAAAGAGGATGAATCACCCATCGAAACAATAAACGCATTATACAATAAACTAAACCACGAAATGGATTTAAATACCCGGCTTGAACTGGCATCGCGTTTACTCAAAAATGACGATATCGAAAACTCGCTGGAGCAGCTTTATCAAATCAGACAAAAAGATCGTGCATTTAGAAACAACCTGGGCCAACGTGGAATGCTTGCCCTGTTCAGTTTGCTGGGCAATAGCGGTAAAGTCTATGAGAGATACCGAAAGAAAATAATGATCTGAGGTTCCTTAGTACTTCCAGCACTTCAGAATCCGTTTAAGTTCCTCTATCAACACTGCCGGTTGATCCAGCATGATGTGATGGTATGCGTCAGCAATTTCAATGAGATCCATAGCATTTCTGATCTCATTTCGCATATTTTCTGCCGTTTCCCTATCAAGTATCCTGCTATGCTGCCCATATATAATTGCTGTTGGACATACGATTATTTTCAATTCATCAAATATCGATACTGACCGTAGATTGCGAAATGCTTCCGGATCATATTTCCAGGTCCAGCCATCATCAGTCTGGCGGATTGATTCAGCGGCAATATACTCCAGCAGCACCTTATTTTTACACGGTTGCGCCGGGATAAGGCGAAACCTTGCTAGCGCCTGTTGACGATTTTCATAGATCCTTTTTTGCCCCAGAAGATTTGAGCCATTTCTTCTTCTTTCTGTATCTCCCTCATTTTTATTTCCCTCAGCGACACGGTTAGCCTGGCGAGGACGGACGGATGAGTCAATGATCACCAGCCCCGGTAATTCTTTTCCAAGCACCGCCGCCGCTCTGATACCAATCAGGCCACCCATGCTATGGCCGATTATGACCGGAGAATACTTGAAAATTGATCGGTCGCGAACCAGTGCAAGCACTTCTTCACTCCAAAGGACGGGGGTATATTTTGACCGCCTGGCACTGTCACCATGGCCACTGATATCAACGGCAATGCAGTGATAATCAGGAAGAAAAAAAGGCGCAATAAAACGCCACCATCCTGCATGTGCCGCCCCTCCATGCAAAAATAGCAGGCCAGGCTGGCTCAGGTCTCCCCATTCCAAGGTATTCAGTTGCGTTCCCGCAAACTCAAGCCGCATTTGCTTCGGTGGCTCTGACAAGCCCTTCGCAAGCAAATCTGCAGCCGACATCTCCACCAGCGCTTTCATCCTTTTCTGCCTGTCCTGTCTCAGTAAGTTATAATAACCCTACCATGATATACATTATTGCCAAATTCTAAATGAAAGCCCTGGTCACAGCCAAAGGGTTGACAAAGAACTATGGCCGTTTCCGTGCTGTAGATAAAATTGATTTTGAAATAAAACCGGGGCGTGTCGTCGGGCTTGTCGGCCCCAATGGTGCGGGTAAATCGACTACACTGAAGGCCATTCTGGGATTGATTAAATACCGTGGTGAACTTGAGGTATTTGGGCGCAACCCCCGTAACGAACGTGCCCAGCTGATGCATGACATCAGTTATATCTCTGATGTAGCCTCCTTACCGGAATGGATTCGTGTTGATCAGCTACTTGATTTAATGGAATCCACACACCCATCCTATGACCTTCGAAAATCACTGAACTTTCTTGCCCGTACCGACATCAACAAGTCGCATCGAGTCAAACACCTTTCCAGAGGCATGAAAACACAATTACATCTGGCCATTGTTATGGGGATCAATGCCCGCATGCTGGTTCTGGATGAGCCGACACTGGGCCTTGATATCATCTACCGCACCGAATTTTACGATCAGTTGATGAATGAGTATTTTGACCCACAACGAACCATACTCATCACCACCCATCAGATCGAAGAGATTGAGCACATCCTCACCGATATCATGATCATAAATAAGGGCAAAATAATCATCAACATGCCTATTGAAGAAATCGGTAATCACTATGTGCAGCTAACAACCTCAAAAGATACAGCAGATCAGGCCCGTAAATTAAATCCGGTTTACGAAAAAGACCTGCTGAATGAAGCACTGATGATTTTCGAGAATACTGACACGCAACGCCTACATGAATTTGGTGAGGTATCGACACCGCATCTGGCTGACCTGTTTGTTGCCGCAGTCAAAGGCCGGCACCATGCGTAGTTTTACTGCTTTGTTACGGCGTGAGCTATGGGAGCACACCAGCCTGAAGGGAATTCCGTTAACGTTACTTGCCTTTGTCCTGGTGGCTAATATTGCCTTTATTTTTCTTTTGGCCAGTTCTGTCGGCACATTAAATATTAGCAGCGGAGAAGAAGTCCGCTCACTAAGCAGTTATATCGGTTTTTTTACACAACTGAAGCCCGCTCAGCAGACAGCCATCATCAATAGCACACTGATCACTACCGGTATGATCATTAATTCCGTGCTCCTTATTGTAATGTTTTTCTATCTGCTCGATAGTCTTTATGGGGAACGCAAGGATCGCACCATCCTGTTCTGGAAATCTCTGCCAGTTTCAAATAAACAGACCGTGCTCTCCAAGCTTGCGATAGCAGTCATTATTATTCCGGTCATCATATTTATTACCGCCGCCCTGGCAAATTTCATAACATTGGGACTACAAAGCCTGGCCTTTTATCACAATCAATATGCTGTGGATTTATTGTGGCAGGAGACGGATCTAACCGATTTATCCCTGTTCTCAATATTTTTGCTTATACAGCAGACTATCTGGTATTTTCCCGTCATGGGCTGGTTGTTATTCTGCTCCGTCTGGTGCCGTAAACCACCCATTATCATTGCCGTTCTTATTCCAGTAATCCTCGTTTTTATCGACACCAGCTTCATGCTGGGAACAGGCATTTCTGAAATCCTGCTGGAGCGACTACCCCTGGGCATTATGTCGATGCAGCTAGGAAATGAGAGCAGCCTGATGGCTTATAACTACAGCCTGAGTGAACAGCAACTGCCAGGATTTAATATGTCGGCCGGTATAAGTGTGCCCTCGATTGACGACATTCTCAGTTTTTTTATGAATATTAAGGTATGGATGGGCCTGTTAATCGGTTTCTTTTTTACCGGCATGGCCATTTCATTGCGTCGCTGGCGCGATGACAGCCTTTAAAGAATATTCCGCTGTTATATTATACTTTAAAACATGCCACTGACTGGCTTGCTGAACCAATCATTGGGGGTTCTGACTCCCCGCAGATTTTATCTGCCAATGGACATCTGTTCCTGTAAACACAAACGGATCCCATTGATGGGGGGGCAATCTCTGGATAGGACAACTTTTCATTACAAATAATTTTCAGTGAGGCCCCCATTTTTGGGACACACTGTAAAAGTTTTCTGGTATAAGGATGGAGTGGGTTTCCCAGCACATCTTTTACACAGCCGATTTCCAGTACCTTACCGGCATAAAGCACCATCACCCTGTCAGCGATAACATTCACGACACTAATATCATGTGCAATAAAAAGCCATGACATCCCCATTTCATCTTTCAAATCCAGTATCAAATTAAGGATCTGAGCCTGTACAGAAACATCAAGCGCAGAAACCGCCTCATCTGCCACAATAATTTCCGGTTTGAGAATGAGTGCCCTGGCGATAGCGATACGCTGACGCTGCCCACCAGAAAACATATGCGGGTAACGCGATGCCTGATCTGCGCTCAGCCCAACGTGTTCGAGGTTTTCCCTGATCCTGTTACCCCGTTCGGATTGGGACAAATCGCCACAGTTGATTAAAGGTTCTTCAAGTTGTTGATAAATACGTTTGTGTGGATTTAATGAAGCCGCAGGGTTCTGGAAAATCATTCTTATTTTTTGATGTACTGTTGCTTCGGACTGTAACGGCTCGCCATGAAGAAATATCGCACCACTGTCCGGTTGTTCAAGCATCACTACCTGCCTTGCCAGGGTAGATTTACCCGACCCCGACTCACCGACTACGGCGAGGATTTGTGCTGATTCAAGTTCGAAGCTGACTTCTCTCAGCACCTTTTTTTCGTTGATACCTAGAAAACCCGTAGTTTCCTTATAGGATTTTGATATTTTACGGACACTTAGCAGAGACATCAGGTGTTCCCGGTATCATTGTCGCTAACTAACGGATAGAAACACCGTACCGTACGCGAGGAATAATTCTCGATGATATTCAGGGCAGGCGCCTGCTGGCGGCATCGCTCGCGGGCATAGGTGCATCGAGGCTGAAATCTACACCCCGGCAGTGTCTCCCCTGCTCCCGGTTGTGAGCCTTTAATGCTATCCATGCGTTTGTTTGTTCTTGAATAATTTTCAGGGAGGCTTTTCAGTAAAGCTTCAGTGTAAGGATGCAATGCCCGTTGAAATAGATCATTAGTGGCACAAATTTCCACAACCTGGCCGGCATACATAACGATAATTTTATCTGCGATAGTTGATACAACTGACAGGTCATGCGTAATAAATATCATCCCCATGTTATTTTCCTGCTGCAGCTTGTGTAATAAATGAAGAATCTGCTCCTGTACGGTGACATCCAGAGCAGTGGTTGGCTCATCTGCAATCAATAATGAAGGATTACAGGCGATTGCCATGGCAATCATAACGCGCTGATTCATGCCGCCTGACAGCTGATGTGGCCATGAACACAGAGTCTTCTCTGGCCCCGGCATACCGACAATCTTCATCAATTCCAGTGTACGGTTTATACGTTGTGTACGATTCATGCCCCCATGACGCTTCAAGGCTTCGTCAATCTGCTGAGCTATGGTGAAAACGGGATTGAGACTTTCTGTTGGCTCCTGGAAAATCATCGCGATATCTCTGCCCAGATATTTTCTTCGCTGGCGGCCGGATAGTTTAAGCATATCCTGGCCAAATATCCTGACTGCACCCGAGCGCAGAAAACCAGGCTCCCTGATCAGGCCCATGATGGCCAGTGAAGTCACACTTTTACCGGAACCCGATTCACCCACTATCCCTACGGTCTCACCGGCAGATACTTTTAGTGAAACAGATTGAATGACATTGACACTGACACCGCGTAATTCAAAATCCACACTCAGGTCTTCGACCTCCAGCAGGACGGCCGGATCGCTCATTATGCATCCACCTTCGGGTCCAGTGCGTCGCGCAGGCCATCACCCAGCAGATTACTGGCCAACACAGTAATAAGTATTGCCAGACCGGGTAATGTTACTGTCCATGGAGCCACCTCGATCAATTCACGCGATGATGATAATAAGCTGCCCCATTCAGGAATTGGCGGTTGCGCCCCCAGCCCCAGAAAACCCAGTGCTGCGATATCCAAAATTGCATTGGAGAAGGAGAGCGTCGCCTGAACGATTAATGGCGCCGAAATGTTGGGCAGTATTGCCCGGAAAAATAGACGCCATCCCTTGCTACCGTCCAGTTGTGAAGCGAGTACATATTCCTTGCTCATTTCAGATATTACCGCTGCGCGAGTAATCCTCACAAAATGCGGCAACAGTACAACACTGACCGCTAATGCAGCGTTAACCAGGCTGGCACCCAATATTGCCACAATGACTATTGCCAATAGAATTGTGGGAACAGCAAGCATGATGTCCATCAGACGCAGAATCAGCGTTTCTGTCAGGCCACGTTTTATGCCCGCAATACTCCCAATCATCACCCCGCTAACAAGAGAAAAAAGGACGATGGCGAAACCTAGAAATAATGAATACCGCGCACCATAGAGGAGGCGTGAAAATATGTCGCGGCCCAGATCATCTGTTCCCAACAGAAAGCCCGGTCTATTTCCATCCGCCGGGTAGGGTGGCGCGAGCAGCGTATCGGTAAGCTGCTCATAGGGATCATGAGAAACAATTAACGGTGCCAATACAGCCGCTGTGATTAATAACAGTAATACACAAAGGGCCATCATTGCACTACGGTTTGAACGTAATTTATACCAGACCTCCTGGCGAGGTGTTAGATCAGCAAAAACCTCAGAGGGGCTGATTTTTTTCATTTTTGCTTCCTGAGCGCAGGATTAATCACGACATAAAGCAGATCAACGGTTGTGTTCACCAATATGACCAGTCCCGCCATCAGTAATACGCCACCCTGTACTACCGGATAGTCACGTCTATAAACAGCCTCCAGTATCCATTTGCCTATGCCTGGCCAGGAAAAAATAGTTTCAGTGAGTATTGCCCCGGTCATTAAAATACTGATTTGGAGGCCAATAACTGTAATTACTGGAATAAGTGCATTCCTCAGTGCATGCTTAAAAATAACTGAGTATTCTGATAGACCTTTTGCTCTGGCCGTACGAATATAATCCTGTTTCAGTACCTCCAGCATGGAAGAACGGGTCATGCGTGTTATCACTGCAAGGGGGATTGTGGCAAGAACGATAGCCGGTAAAACCAGATGATGCAGCGCATCTAAAAAGGCGTCCTGATCACCTGCCAGCAGGGTGTCTATCAACATGAATCCAGTAACAGATTGTATATCATAGATAAAATTGAGACGACCAGCGACAGGCATCCAACCCAGATTGACCGAGAATAACAGGATAAGTAACAGAGCCCACCAGAAAATGGGCATGGAGTAACCGACCAGTGAAATGGCTGTAACACAATGATCGATGAGTGTATTGCGCTTTACGGCTGCCAACACCCCCGCAGGTATAGCGATAAGGGTGGCAAAAATCATGGCGATGACTGCCAGCTCTAGCGTTGCGGGAAACAGTTTGCCGAATTCTTCCAGCACAGGTGTCTGTGTCACCACAGATGTACCAAGATCACCATTAAGTACCTGCCACAGATAATCCGTAAACTGGATAAACAGGGGCTGGTCAAAACCAAACTGATGCTGTAACTCGGCATAACGTTCTGCGGATACACCACGTTCCCCAGCCAGTAACAATATCGGATCACCCGGTGCCAGACGGATCAGAAAAAATGTCAGTGCGGTTATGCCGAGAAACCCTGGGACAATAAGCAGTAGTCGACGTAGCAGTAGTTGAGACATAACCGTCCGGATGATCTACTTAAGACTAACCCCTGAAAAATATATGCCACCAAACGGGTCCATTTTTAAACCCTGGACGCTTTTCAGATACGGTTGGTACCGAACTGAATGCGCTATCGTCATCCAGGGGGCCTCCTGTTTGAAAATAACTTCTGCGCGCCTGTACAATTTTTTCCTTTTCCCCTGTTCCTGTTCAACACGTGCCAGAGATATCAAATCATCAAACTCTTTATTACACCAGAAGGATCTGTTATTACCTGTCTCGGCTGCAGCACAGCTTAACAAGGGTGAAAAAAAGTTATCGGGGTCGCCATTGTCGCCGGTCCAGCCCAGTAATATTGTCTGATGCTCGCCCTCACGGGATTTTTTCAGATAGGTTCCCCATTCATACGTAACAATATTCGCCTTGATGCCTATTTTTGATAAATCCTGTTGAATCAGTTCCGCCATCTTCCGCGCATTCGGGTTGTAGGGACGCTGCACAGGCATGGCCCAGATATTCGTATCGAAACCTCCGGCAAAACCAGCCTCAGCCAGTAGCTTTTTTGCCCGGTCGGGGTTGTAAACATAAACATTATCGAGTGCTTTCCATGACCAGATGGTGGGCGGGATAACAGAGTCAGCAATTTTTCCAGTCCCCTGGTAGATAACATCCAGTATCGCCTGCCGGTTAATCGCATAATTCATCGCCTGCCTGACTCGTGCCTGGTCAAATGGAGCTTTGCGTACATTAAAAGCCCAGTAGGCCGTATTAAGGCCAGGCTGCTCAGTCACTTTGATAGCAGGATTCTTCTTCATTGATTTGATATCTGTCGGTAAAGGATAGGCCATCACCTGGCATTCCCCTGTTCTCAATCGTGCATAACGCACCGATGGGTCAACGGTGATGGCAAAGACCAGTTTATCGAGCTTCTCCCTACCCCTCCAGTAGCCAGGGTGCGCGCGATAACGTATGAAAGCATCTTTTTCATATTTTACGAACATGAAAGGGCCGGTACCGACCGGTTTTATATCAAGTTGTTCGGGTCTCCCGGCCTTCATTACAGAATCCGCATATTCTTTTGACAAAATTGAAGCAAAATCCATTGCCATATTGGAAAGGAAAGGACTGTCTGGTTTGTTGAGAACAATTTTGATACGGTAGTCATCAAGCTTGATCACATCCCTGATCAGCTTATTGAATCCCATGTCGTTAAAATATTTGTAGACGCCACCGGAAACCTTATACCAGGGGGCGGAAGTATTACGCTGCCGATTAAAACTGTACAGAACATCATCGGCATTGAAGTACCGGCTCGGTGTAAAATATTTTGTGCTGTGAAAACTGACTTTCTGACGTAGATAAAAGGTATATTCCAGACCGTCTTCACTTATATCCCAGCGCAATGCCAGACCCGGTACGATTTCAGTCGTACCCAGTTTGAATTCAACCAGTCTATTATAAATCTGCCGGGAAGACGCATCAAAGGTAGTACCGGATGCGCTCAACTGCGGATTAAATGTCTCCGGGCTTCCTTCCGAGCAATAGACCAGGGTACTGGCCACTGCAGGTTGCAGATTAGCCGCAATGAAAATTAGAAATATTGCTGTGATTGAATATGCTTTAAGTCTCATGGCTGTCAGGCCCTTTGTAGATACAGCCAGCGGTACAGGTTTCTCTCACTACAATAGTAGACAATAAAGGAAGATCGGGCTTTAGCTTCTGCCAGACCCACTTCGCAAGATTCTCGCTGGTTGGGTTGCCAAGTCCTTCAATCTCATTTAAATAGTGATGATCCAACTGTTCATAAATCGGCTTGAAAATCTGCTTGATTTCAGCAAAATCCTGCACCCAGCCATGCGCTTCATCGACATCCCCGCTGACTCGCAGTTCTAGCTCGAAAGAGTGACCATGCAACCGCGAGCATTTGTGCGCTGGTGGTAGATTGGTCAACCGATGCGCGGCTTCTATACTGAACTTTTTATATATTTCCATATTGATTCCAGAAATCACTCTCAATACGGCCTGATTGTATCATGCAGGCATAATGAAACCCTGTACTTATAATCCCAAAGACCTTGCTCTCTTGAAGAACCCGTAACATAATTAGCCCCACTCGATCCATTATCCATGGAGGGAATCGGAATGAGAAAAGCAATGCTATTTTTATTTCTACTTAGCTGCAATCCCGCTTTTTCTGATAGCATCCAGAAATGGACTGATGCTTCAGGACAGATACACTATGGTGATACACCACCATCCACAGCCAGCATTCAACAACGTATCGAGATTCATAGCAATTTTGATGAGTCTGCCTATGAGGCGGCAATGAAAAGAAATTCTGCGTTGTACGAAGAAGTCAGACAAATCGAAAAACGTGAGAAATATCAGGCAAGAACAGCTGAAAAAAGACTGGATGACTACTTGAAATCTCTTGACAGAAAAAACAGAGAATTAGAGCGATCTAAAGCGAAAAAACATCGATCCCGTGAAAGAGAAAGAAACCGGGTATCAATCAAATTGAGACGTAGCAAGTCATCAAGGGCACCCACCGAAAAGAAGAAGTCACTCAAAATTTACTAGAAACCTATCGGACGCATAGGATTCAAGGGGGGCAAGCACATTCTACAACATCCAAACGTAAATGGAGTCAAAACTGAGGACAGGGAATAGAGGGCAAGCTATCAAGTCCCTGTTATATGCCCTAACCTCAAAAAAATGGTTACGTAGATCATACCGTATGAGACAGGAAACCAATTTTCAATTAATCAGGGGGCCATAGAATGGTGCCGGGAGGCGGAATCGAACCGCCGACCTACTGATTACGAATCAGTTGCTCTGCCAACTGAGCTACCCCGGCCTTATACATCCAATAATTCGAAATACGGTATCTCGTGGGCTGCGGGACTTTACTGGATTTAGTGGGTTGAAACAATCGGGCAGCCGTATTTTTAGTCGACATTCGGAGCACCCGATCCATGACGGCATCAGATTTCTTATCTCTTATCGCAACGATCTTGGCAGGGCAAAAGTAACGTTCTCTACCGGTCCGGCAAGGTCACTGACCGTAGCTGAGGTTAGCTTTTGACAACGCCGAATGACCCCCTCGACCAGGTCCTCAGGCGCCGAAGCTCCCGCCGTGATTCCAAGTATATTTATATCCTGTAGCCATTCAGGATCAACCTCATCTTTATTATCGATCAGATAGGCACGGACACCCTTCTTCTCCGCCAGCTCTCTTAATCTATTCGAATTGGAACTGTTTGTAGACCCGACAACAAATACCATGTCACACTTTTCCGCCAATCTCTTAACCGCATCCTGCCTGTTCTGCGTGGCATAACAAATGTCGTCCTTTCGCGGTCCCTGGATATGGGGATAACGTCGTTTTAGTGCAGCAATAACATTCGCCGTGTCATCAATGGATAAGGTTGTCTGTGTGACGTAGGCCAGTTTTTTGATTTCACCAAGGCCCAGCTTCTCAACATCTTCCGGCTTTTCTACCAGAGTGATGCCTGTATCGATTTGACCGATAGTCCCTTCTACTTCCGGGTGTCCGGCATGGCCAATAAGTATACATTGGTAACCATTCGCATGATGCCGCATAACTTCTCTGTGAACTTTTGTCACTAAGGGGCAGGTTGCATCAAATACCCTGAGATTACGCCGTTCTGCTTCATACCTGACGGAAAGTGGTACGCCATGCGCACTGAATATTACAGTTTGCTCATCCGGCACATCTTCCAGTTCATCGACAAATACAGCACCGGCCTGTTTTAGCCTGTTAACTACGAAGCGATTGTGAACGACTTCATGCCGTACATATATCGGGGCACCAATCTGTTCCAGTGCACGTTCCACTATCTCTATGGCACGATCAACACCAGCACAAAAACCACGTGGGCTTGCTCTCAATATTTCCATTTGTTACCTGCCAGGCCCTGGCAATGATCAGGCATTTTCTATTGAGATTATATCAACGGATAACATGATATCCCTACCACACAGGGGGTGGTTGAAATCAACCAGAACATTTTCATCAGTTACCTCCCGAATAATGCCCGGGACAGTAGACCCGTTTGGCAAAGTAAATTCTATGACGGTTCCCTGTTGTGCTGGCGCACCATCATCAAATACTGAGTGATCGACACGTTTTATACGCGATTCATCATAAGCACCAAACAAATCATCTAAAGCAGGGATGATAATTTCATCGGTATCATCCACCGCCAGGCCGTATAGTTTTTGCTCCAGCTCATTTATGAATTCGCCCTGACCAAGCTGAATAGTTTCCGGCTTATCGCCTGTCTCTTCGATGACTGTACCGTCTGCCAGGGAGACTGCATACTTTAGGGTCACCTTGCTGTCGGCCTTTATAACACTATCGGCTATCATTACTTCTTCCTGTATTTAATAAGATGAAAATTAAGCGCATCCATGATCAACAGGAACGCACCCATGCTAATAGCCATATCAGCAATATTAAATGTGGCAAAATGCCATTGGCCCACATAAAAATCGATGAAATCCACTACTTTTTGTAAACGTATACGATCGATAAGATTACCCATTGCACCCCCCAGCACCAGCCAGAGGGCAACACTGAATTGTAATTCCTTGCGTGCTGTCCGATATAAAATTACCAGCAATACGAGAGACATCAAAACAGCGACTATAATGAAAAATGTATTCTGCCAACCTCCTGCCTGATCCAGAAAACTGAATGCCGCACCGGTATTATAGGCCAGCATAAAATTCAGGGACGGGATAATTGCTACAGGCTGATGGAAAATAAGAAACGCTTCAGCCAGAAATTTACTCACTTGATCCACAACAACAATCAACAAAAGCAGCCAGCTGCCAGTGCAAATTGCGCGGTCACAGCCCGGGCTGTCTGTCACGGATGAATCACTATCAGACATAACGCCTGACCTCGCCCTCACCTTCTATATTTTGAATACAGCGACCACAGATTTCGGGGTGCTGTGGGTGACTACCGACATCCTCACGATGATGCCAGCATCGTATACATTTTTCTTTTTCTGTCGCAGTGACCTCTATAGCCACGATATCATCACCCCAGTCATCCAGGGACTGTGCCCAGTTTTTCAGTTCCTTAGCATTCCTATTTCCATCTTCAACACGATAAACGTGTACATAGGAGGTAATAAAAATGAAACGGCATTCATCAGCGAAAGACTGCAGTAATTCCAGTGTACGGCCCTCCGTATAAATACTGACTTCCGCATTCAGGGGTGAGCCAATGATACCCTCCTTACGCAGTACTTCCAGAGCCTGTGACACGCCATCTCTAAGGACGGTGACAACCTGCCAGCGTTTTAATAAGGAAATATTGTCCTCAATTGCAGGTAGTTTATGCCATTGCTGAAGGAATATGCTGTCATCTCTGTTACCTGGCATATACGACCAGATTTCTTCAGCAGTAAAACTCAACACCGGCGCCATCCAACGCACCAGAGACTCCAGTATGTGAGCCATTGCCGTCTGTGCAGAACGCCGTGCCTGACCTCCCATAGGCGTGGTATACAATCTGTCTTTAAGGATATCCAGATAAAAACCACCCATATCGTTGACGCAGAACTGCAGCACGGCCTGATAGACATGATGAAAGGAAAAATCTTCATAAGCCTCTATCACCAGATTATCAATTTCCTGACAGCGGGCTATCGCCCATGCGTCAATTTCGATTAGCTCTGTAATATCTACCGCATTAGAGGCTGGATCGAAACCATTCAGATTACCTAACAAAAAGCGGTTGGTATTACGTATACGGCGGTAGGCATCAGCAGTACGCTTGATGATTTCATCCGAAATCGTCATCTCATTGCGGTAATCTGATGCCGCCACCCACAAACGGATAATGTCAGCACCCATGGTATTAATGATTTTCTGTGGAGGAACCACATTACCCTTTGATTTGGACATTTTGTTACCGTCCGCATCGACAACAAAGCCATGTGTTAATGCCATTTTATAGGGTGCGCTGCCCTTCATTGCAACGGAACTCAATATCGATGACTGGAACCAGCCCCGGTGCTGATCGGAGCCTTCCAGATAGAGGTCTGCAGGGGATGAATGGCCAGCTCTTTTATCCAGAACATAGGCATGGGAAACACCTGAATCAAACCAGACATCCAGGATATCGGGGATTTTCTGATACTCATCCGCTTCATCACCGAGCAGTTCCACCGCATCCATTTCAAACCAGGCCTCTACCCCACCCTGTTCGATGCGATCAGCTACCTGCATCAGGATTTCATTGCTGCGCGGGTGTAGCGCACCCGTTTGAACGTGAACAAACAGGGCAATCGGTGCGCCCCAGTGGCGCTGTCGGGAGATACACCAGTTGGGCCGGTTCTCGATCATGCCTTTTATACGAGCCTGTCCCCATTCGGGTAGCCAATGAACTTTATTTATTTCCTCCAGCGCACGGTTACGCAGTCCTGCCTGATCCATGCTGATGAACCATTGTGGTGTAGCGCGGAAAATAATGGGTGTTTTATGACGCCAGCAATGTGGATAGCTGTGCGTGATGGATTCTGAGAATAACAGGGCCTTCTGTTCCTGTAACACTTCAACAATATGTGCATTCACCTTGAACACATGCTCACCGGCAAACAACGGCGTACCCTCAACAAAGACACCGTTGCCCGCAACAGGGTTATCAACTTTCAGATTATATTTTTTGCCAACAATAAAATCTTCCTGGCCATGGCCGGGGGCAATATGCACTGCACCGGTCCCCGCTTCTGTTGTTACATGCTCCCCCAGGATAACCGGTACCACACGGTCGTAAAACGGGTGTTTAAGTTTTAGCCCTTCCAGCACCTGACCACTCACACTTCCAAGCTGTATATAATCTTCAATCCCGTAGCGGGTTAAAGCTGAATCAAGTCGCTCCGTTGCGAAAACATAGAGCCCTCTATGTTTCTCATTAAATCTGACCAGCACATAGTCCAGATCCGGGTGCAAGGCAACGGCCTGATTGGCAGGCAATGTCCAGGGCGTAGTTGTCCAGATGACAAAGGAAACCGTTTCATTACTGGAATCGTGAGCAAAGGCTTCACAGACAGATGTTCCATCGACCGCATGAAAAGCGACATCTACCGCCAGTGATGATTTATCCTGATACTCCACTTCCGCTTCAGCCAGTGCGGATCTACAATCAATACACCAGTGTACAGGCATCGCACCCTGAAAAAGATGGCCCTGTTCCATTATGCGTCCCAAGGAACGGACGATTTCAGCTTCATTTTCGGGTGCCATCGTCAGGTAGGGATTCTCCCAGTCAGCCAGTACTCCCAGGCGCTTGAAATCCTCACGTTGGCAATCGACCTGTTTCTGCGCATATTTGCGGCATTTCCGCCGAAAACTGTTGGCATCGATATTAACCCCGGCCTTGCCGGATTTTTTCTCTACCTGTAGCTCAATAGGCAAACCATGGCAATCCCAGCCTGGGATGAAGGGCGCATCATAACCCTCCAGAGTACGAGATTTAATGATGATATCTTTCAGTATCTTATTAACGGCATGACCGATATGAATATTGCCATTGGCGTAGGGTGGTCCATCATGCAGTATATATTTTGGTGCTTCAGCGCGTTCGTCACGAATACGCTGATAGAGTTTCTGCCCCCATTTTTTCAGAAATTCCGGTTCACGATTGGCCAAATTAGCTTTCATTGGAAAACCGGTTTTAGGCAGGTTGATGGTCATCTTGTAATCGGTCATACAGCGGGTCTTTTTTGTTTAAGAATGTACGGGAATAGCGGAAATTAACATGGACGACAAGTTTTTCACAGTACTTGTTGTGTCGTTTGAATCGGAGGATCAAATCGTCGAAAAATACTCCCTGGCACTGATAACATCTTGCGCAATCTGCTCTTTCAAGGCATCAAAAGATTCAAAACGTATTTCTTCTCGGATCTTGTGTCGAAAGATCACATTGATCCGCCTGCCGTAAATCTGCTCATCAAAATCAAACAAATGGACTTCAAGTAGAGTGCGCATGCCGCAAACAGTCGGACGTGTACCAAGATTGGCGACACCGAAGACAGGCTCACGGTCAAGACCGAACACCTCTACCGCGAAAATTCCACGTAAAGGGATGACCTTGCGCTTCATATTTATATTCGCAGTAGGAAAACCCCACTGACGACCACGTTTATCACCCTGGGCGACCTTACCCGTCATATGGTAGTGACGACCCAACATGCGCTCAGCACGATCAAAATTACCGTCTGCCAGGGCCTGCCTGATACCCGAGCTGCTCACCCGTTCACCATCGACGCAGAAACTTGGCATAGACACGACTGTAAAATTGTTCTCTTTTCCAGACTGTCTCAGCAGATGGAAGTCTCCAGCTCGATCCTTACCAAAGTGAAAATCATCGCCGACGACCAGATAACGAATCGCTAGCCCATCAATCAATATCTGCTGGATAAATTCATCTGCTGCCATCGATGCCAGCCGTTGATTGAAAGGTAAAACCAGAATCTGGTCAATGGCAAAGCGTTTTAGCGTGACATATTTCTCACGGAAGGTAGATAGCCTCGCTGGAGCGTAATCCCCGGCAAAATACTCAGCCGGTGTGGGTTCAAAGGTTATCAGCGTAATAGGCAGGTTCATCGCTGCGGCCTTTTCCACCAACTGCCCAATGACAGCCTGATGGCCCAGGTGTACTCCGTCAAAGTTCCCGATGGTTGCTACGCAGGGGGCTTCCGCGGGCTTTAAATTATGCAGGCCGAAGATCAGTTCCAATTCAGTATCATCCAAATCATAAAGTTAAAGGGTATAATTTATTCGTAGCGTCGCCTCGGTGCGATTCTTTTAATAATGAACAGATCGCGCCGAGACGACGCTCCTACAGCATATTTTAAAACCAAACCGACGGGTTCTTCGTTATAGCAACCGCTGCGATATAAGTAAAAATAATGATCGCCCCGATCCATGCCAGCAGACAAACCTTTTTTGTTTTAGCAAAGCGAAATGCGATCATACCGAG
>VAPH01020290.1_pt1 | contig 19970 bp, 23 predicted proteins | sample 3393861 | NCBI WGS metagenome assembly VAPH01 (sample SAMN08290439, study PRJNA428436) | hydrothermal vent metagenome | isolation source: Deep-sea hydrothermal vent chimney | place: Atlantic Ocean: South-mid Altantic Ridge | reverse complement strand
GGCCATGTATATGCACAAAGAAAGGATTTTGAATCTGGAAATAATATGGATGGACTATACAAAGAACAAGCCCTGTCCATTTTGAAGTCCAGGCCGACCCACGCACAAAAAGACACATATGCAAAAGGAATTTTACCGGACGGCCATATCCATGCGCGTGCAAAACGCTATGCAGTCAAGCTGTTTTTAGCCCATCTACACGAAGTCTGGTATCGTGAGGAATACGGTATTATGCCACAGCTTCCATACCCGATTGCACATTTAGGCCATGTGCATAAAAAGGAGCCACCGTTTTAAAAGCCATAAACTGAAAGAGAACCAACCGTTAAGATCGAATCATAATTAGAGAGAGAACCAGCAAGCTTGAGTGAGTCAAATCCAGAAAGAGAACCATACGTCTAGAACGAGTCAAAATATACGAGAGAACTATATTATCGAAGCGAGTCAGAGATTTTGAGAGTGCCATTTGACATGAACGAGTCAAGATTATTTAGCGTACCATCCGATGTGAACGAGTCAAACTACGCGAGAGTACCACTATTTCAGAACGAGTCATCTTACCAGAGAGAACCATTGCAGCAGAACGAGTCACGCTATCAGAGAGTACCAGCAAACTTGATCGAGACAATGAACCTGAGAGTACCACTATGTCAGATCGAATCATCTTCAACGAGAGCACCATGCACTATGAATGAGTCAGAAGATCTAAGAGAACCATAGCGTCGGAACGAGTCATATTTGATGAGAGAACCACTCCAACTGAGCGAGCCAGGAACAGAGAGAGAACCATACTCACAGAGCGTTAACTTTTCCGAGCCCTTCGGATCTTAGAAATTTCGATTTTCTTGATCTGGAGGGCTTCTTTATTCTTCCGGTGATTTTTCAGCTAATGTTTCTGCTTCAACACCAAGCATCCATGTATTTAAAACCTTAACAGCAGCGCGCTGTTTTTTAGGCGTATCAGTGCTTGCTGTAAGTAATGCTTTATACAATTTATTCCCTTCTGGTGTTGCAGCATGTGCTTCAACTAACATTCTGGCTGCTTTGTCCATCGTAAACCGTTTCAGTAAACGTTGTGCTTGTTTAGAACCAGCTTGAGCAAGCACCAGTGAAGAACCAAGACCACCGCCACTACCACTTCCAGCAAGTCTCTGACCACCTTTTGCACCAATAAGCCGTGCTGGTAGCTGCAACAGGAATGAAGGCGTATCTTCAAGAATATCCTTTGCCTTTTCATTAGTGCTAGATTCGGCTGCTTTCAGAGCCTTGGCATAAATATTCAATCTGTTAATTTCAGTTTCAGTCATACCAAGCCCTTTCATAGCTTCGGTATTATCAGCCAACAAACGCTCAAACTTTCTACCTGATACTAATTTTTCTCCTGTCTCACTTATTGTATTTGTACGTGATTTATTAAGCAGTGCTTCGACAAACGAATCTTTTAATCCCCGTTCTGCCCTTTTATCACCCTGCATTTTTCGCACTAATGCTCTTGCAAACTTGCGTTTAGGTTTGGCCCGTAATAACGTATTCATTTCTTCACCTGGAAGTTCATCCAGATAAAGTGTCGCCAGTGATTTATTTTCACTAAATGGGGTTCTTGATCCACCGCGTTTACCGACAATTGCGGCTCTTTTACCTAACGTGACAGCTTTTCTAGACAGAGATATCGTTTCTCTGAACTGGCCTTCAATATCAGGGAATATTTCAAATAAGCCCTTATCAGTCCACTTCTGCATAAACCGTTTAGCAGCATTCTGGTTTAAGTTTTCGCCCCTAAAAACCTGATCAGCGAATAATTTTTTAAAAAATGATTTAAGCTCCGGTTTCAAATCTGGCTGATCTGCGAGTAGTTGTTTTATTTTTGGTGAGGCATTGGGTACATCTTTCAGCGATGTAAGAAGTTGTTTTATTTTTGGTGCAGGCGCCGTACCTGAAAAAATGAATTGTAATGTATCGGCAGGATCAACCCGGCTAACTCCTGTTGGAGTAAACCCAAGCATACGACCAACCTCGCCACGAGTAAATTTTTCATTCAGATTTCTTGAGAACGCTATTGCTGTATCAACGCCTTCTGAATTTGCAGCCGACATATCATTTAATGCAGCATCATAGACTGACGTTAATATACGGATTTTATTCCTCCGTGGAGTGACTTTACCGCGTTCTTTCGCGATACCTTGCCCAAGTCTCTTTCTGGCAGCATGAACATCATTCAGAGTGACACTTTCATCTGTAAAAATTTTACCTATCCATTTTGGAATATCCTTTGGATCATCAAGTTCACTCCTGGCAGCAATTATTTCTGAGTACGCCTTTTTAGCATTATTAAATGCCGCTGGCACAGTTTTGTCTATCTCACCCCATAACTCATTCTCAACTGATCTAGCATCAGTTAAGGCTGCCTCTACGCTGGTTCTGGCCGTCCTGCTCATCTCGCGTGAACTTGCATTAGGCCCAAGCGCAACTACTGCGTCCTGCGCTTCCTGTGCAGCCGTAGCAGCCCGGACATCCATCAGATTTACTATATAATCCTTGCCACGCTGTAAAATGGCTCTTACACGATTTGGCTCACCATCAAAATCAGTAGCTGCTTCTCTTGTAGATGCAATAACTCCTTTGAGTTTTTCGCTCAACTGCGATTCCATTACAGGATTATCTTCGAGGACTTTATTTTCAAGTGCAAGTAGTCGCTTCTCACCAACTTGTTTTGCAGGGGATACAGGTAGTTCAACATCAATTTTTGCAGCAGCCGCTTCAGGGTCAGCAGAAAGTGATTGCAGTCTTTTTGCAGCACGTGGCTCTGCTCCTACTTTTGTAAACGGGACAAGTGTCTGTTTAACTCCTCTGATTGCCTTAGCTGCCAGCTTTGGTGAACTCAATGCAGCAATAGGCGTTAATAATCCACCACCCAATTCAAATAGTGCAACAACGGATGGATCATCAGAAACATTCTCCCCAACTTTACCGCCAGCAGCAGCACCAAGGCTTGATATTGCGTCAATTCCAACAGTAGCCAATGGCGTTTGTGCTGTCTTAACTGAGGCAGATATTGCAGGCGACAAACCTGCAATTGTAGATGACTGGGTACTTACTGGTTTCCCTGCTACTGAAACTAATGGCGTTGCCACTTCACTTAAACGACCAGCGCGTACTGCTGATCCTGTTTTTGAAAGCAATGGCGTAGCTACACCAGCCAGTTTTTGCGCACCCTTGGCTAACAATCCACCAGAAGGCAGCAAAGATGCCCCAAAAAACCTTGCAGCTTTATTTGCAACCGAATCACCTTCCTCACCTGGATTCTCAGTTAAGCCAAGGTCTGCAACAATTTGTCTGAAACCACCTGTGTCAATTTCCGGCAAATCAAGGCCAGTTAATTTTTCAATACCAGCAGCGCCCAAATTTATCAGTTCTGATGGTGCATTTATGATATCAACAAGACCAGTATTTACACTGCCGATTAATGGTTTTGACCGAGTGGGTTTTTTTTGTAATGATGCTTTTTGGAGTTTTAATGCCTTTAGTCTTTTTAATTTTGCCAACCGATCTTCGGTCTGTACTTCTTGATTTGGCATTATTGTTCAACCCCAATAGAAAGTTCTTCTTCAAGTGCTGCAATTTCCGCATCTATAGCATCTATCTCACTGCTGGATTTGTTATTTGATTCACTGGGAATATTAGATGTATCACCCATTATCGCTAAGAAATTACGAATTGCTGTAGCTTTAGTGCGGCTATTATTTTGCGAACTCTCAGATAGAACAGGATTCTGTGACGAAGCAATTTCTTGCTCCAGTTTTATTTCAAGGCTGCCACGAATAGAATTCATCCTGGCCCTTAATGCTGATGGAGAATCAAAAAGAGTTGGTTTTATATTTATTTGCTCTTCAAGCCTCTGCTGTTCAGCAACTGGGTTTCTGGAATTAATTGATAATGCAAGAATTAAGTTCTGTAGCGAAGTTGTTATCGTTTGCCGAGCTTCAATAACCTGCCGCTCTTTTGGTGAAAGATCGCCTGTAAATATTGATTTTCCAGTAGCGATAACCTCAGTAAGTTTGCTAAATGGGCCTGTAGCAAATTCAGCCAGTTCAAATAAACTCTGACCTGGTTTAGGGCCAGGAACCGGAGCTGAATCATCAATAACATTATCAGCAGTAAGTGGGAACTTAGTAAACCCATCTGCAATATTTGCAGACTCTTGTGGACTAAGTCCTTGGGACACTAATGACTGAATTTTCCTACTACGCACATCATGTGGTAACGGAATATCCTTAATAACGTTCGGGAAGGTAAGGTCACCTGAAACAGCATCACGTAATCTGCCATTTACATCTGTCACACGGTTAGTTTTGTCTAGGTTTGATCTAGACTGCTCAGGAACATCAAAATCACCGGCATCTACTGATGCTCCACCCCTTGCAATGCTAGACCTGAGATTGAAAAGATCAGTATCAACTTTGCCACCAGCATTAATCTGAGCAAGCATATCAATTAATGCCTCAAATTCTGTTTTGCTTTTTTTGCCTTTTTGTAGGTCATTAAAATCTGATGCAAGACCAGAGAGAAAAGCCTTTTCTGCAGTAGTCGGGTCTGGGCCGAGGGCAGCAACCAAATCCTCCAATGCCTTTACTTGTATTCGATTTTTATCAGTATCAAATGCAGAACTAATGGCGCGCTGGACTTTAAAATCCATATCAGCACTTACGCCACGGGCTTTCTCTAGGCGTATCCTTTCATCATCAAAACCCTGCTGCTCAATTGCACCACCCGAACCAAAGGCCCTTATTGCGTCACGGAATCCTGGAGATGGCATTATGTATTTTCTCCAAATTTAAACCCTGCTTGACGAAGAAAATCACTGTTATCAGCCCCACGACCAATCCCCTTAGCAGCATCAGACCCAGCAAATCCAGACAGGCCAGCAGAGAGCAATGTCAAGCCAAAGTTAGGTCTACGTCTACTTGCACGCAAACGCGCCAGGAATGTATCCTGGTCTGCCCCACGATTCAATTTTGAGAGTTCCATGCCAAGATCATTTGCCTTAAAACCTTCTGATTGGCGCTGTAATCCAGCAGCATCAATTCCAGATAGTAAATCGGATATTACAGACCCGTAATCAATAGCACCCGTTTTTGCATTACTTACTGAATCCTTGAATGCAGTACTTGTATCACCTGCAGTATCAAAGCCAGCAAGAGCATTGCCCTTTTGCCTTCTGATACGATCAAGAAACTGGCCCTGTAGTGTTTCTTTAAATGGCTCAGGTCTTGATTTTTCAAGCTGGTTCAAATTCTCATTTATTTTCTGAGTTCCCTCCCTTTGAGCCGCAGATGTTTTCCTGATTCCAGCCGCAATATCACGGTCCCTTTGCCGGGCCGTCCTACGGTTGTTTGCTTCGCTTGTGCCGGCAGCGAGTAATGAAATTATAATTGGAGCCGCTGAAGCGCCCATTTTATGTGCCTCCTGATACTTGGTAAGTAGGAACAACCCTGGGAGCATAATCAGAACCAAACTCTTTTCTCTGCCTGCGCTCACCAGCAGCTTTTCTACTTGCTGTAAATATATCACCAAAGTCAGAGAAGAATGTATCAAAATTCTTTTCGGATTTAACATTCCTTGCCAAACCAATATTGGTTCGCATTGCCTCAAGCGCATTATTTGATGCAGTTGTCATATCCAATCCACCAAGGGCCTGATTGAATAATCCAAGTTTCGCCTGCTGATCTGATGCACGAAGTTCCTGTCCAGATTTCTGTGCGCGTCTTTCAGACTCAACAGTTGCCCTAAGAAATGCCTCAGACAATAACTTATTTTGATCTACCGCTGTACTTCCACCGGCTTGACCACTACGAGCCAGTGCAAATTTAAGCTGTCTGTCATTTATTTTTTTTGTTCGATTCAAATCATTTTGTAAGAAATCCCGAACAGAACCAATAAAATTCTGAATTCCAGATTCGCGCTGTGGACTTCCAAAAATATCCTGAATTCTTGTTTGTGTTGCCTGAATGTCAGCACGCCGCTGATCTTCGGCTTGCTGGGCTCTCCTTGATGCACCACCACCACTACTGCCCATTAGAAATCTCCTTGATTCTTACAAATGTAGCCATATCCTCACCCTTCAGACCAAATGATCTACACAGTCCTTCACGTTCCATTTTCAACCCACGGACATACCAGTTACAAGCCTCAACTCTTGATGCCAATGCACCAGTTTGTAACCTCCTGGCTCCTGTATCAAACAATCCATCCATAACTCTGCGAGAATACTTTGTAATACTGCGCCAGTATTTTTCCCAATAATTATCAGTTCCAACCATCCATGACTGCCAAACGCCGGGAATTATTTCTTCCCATCCACCAGCACAAATTGCAGTACCTTCATCATTGAGCAATGAAAACTTTATTCCAAATTTGTTGTAGAACCCAATTGCTGCACGCTCAAAATCCCACACACCAACTAGTGCTTCATACTGCTCAATTTCATCCTCTCTCGCTTCCGAGCAAAGAAACAAAAGTTCAATCATTGTTGGTTCAGCTAAAATCATGTTCCAATTGCCGTATCATCCACATATATTTGTAGAGCATCCCACTGCCACGCTTGATCAGAAACATAAGTCAGTTTAATCGAAAAAGACGGCCCTGTAACTGGCAATGGAATAATATGTCCTGGGACGGTATCTTCTGGTATTGCAAATGCAGTAGTAAACGCCGTAAGGCTGGATTGATCATATCCAATTTCAATTGAAGCAGCGCCCTCTCCAACATTATCAAAACCCATCATCATTTTATTTCGACCAGGCGATTTGAAGTCTAACCACGGCCACTGAATTGTTGAACTGAATATTACACCATCATCATACTGTTCATTTTCGACAACTTTTGAGACCTTATCACCGTGGCGTAAATACAAATTCCCTTTTAACTGAGCAAACTGTTCAATAGTGAACGGAAATCTATAACGACTCCATTTCCCACGGCCAATACCCTGGTTCATTGTGAATATGAATACTTCTTTACTCATAAGGACCATCAACCATAATTGATTTCAATGGACATCCAGTTTGATACAGCCGGAGTGTCATTGCGAATATTTAAAATATAAGTTTCACCCGGAATAAGATCAATATCTGCTGTCCCTGGATTGTTTATTGCACCTTTTATAAAACCACCAAGGCCCCAGTTCCAGCGTGCTCCATTATCAAAATCCCCAACTGTCTGATTCACAGTTGCAGTCCGACTCGAAGTTATGGTTGCGATTTCAATTGAAAGGAATACCATGCCTCCAACGTCTGATCTTATCGGGATAGTAAATGCGATTGATATTCCTTTTGCTGGAATGATAAGAATTTTTTGATACGTCGTTACTCCAGGAGTAGCAAGTTCAACGCCAAACACACTTAAAAATGGCACAGACCCAGTGAGATCTATTGCTGACGTATCTGCTTTGTTTATTAGTGCATTACCCGTATCTGAGGCTGTTACTATGTAATAATCACTCCCAGTTGGAATCTCCAAAAATGATGAATCAGAACCCGAAGAATATATAGCGGACGAAAGAATGATCCCGGACATACTTACAATCATTATGATTGCATTTGCAGCATCACTTGAATCTTTGATCTGTATTTTATTTCCACCATTAACAGTATTTACCAAACTTGCTATTGGTGTTGATGATCCACCAATTGACTTAACTGATTGAAAATCAGCACCCTCAACTGGCACGCCAAAAGTTGCTTCAAATGTAGTTTTTGTGGTTTTTGATAAATCAATCCAGCCATTGCCGACCAGGTTATCCCAATATGGAAATATAATCTCTCCAGGTGATACAGATATAGGTGGAGCATTCGAATCATCAAGATATTCAAAATGAAACCTTAAATTATCAGCCATACCAATACGATTCAGCGCAGCCAAAGCACCAGTTCCAAGCAAATATTCAATAGTATATCTGTCGCGTTGCTGGCGATAGTAAAGACTCCCTGATCTGATATAAGCGAGAATAATATCCGACACGGCTGTCTGACTTGGACGTTTATCATCCAGGGAGCAACGAGGTGTAATTACACCAGAGGCCATTTGCGTATGAATCTGGCCGGGTACTGTTGGATCCCACCACCAATACCATGCTTCAGAATTAACCACATAGGCAACAAAGGGCGCCATATTCTGATCAAAAGCCAAACTGACTTCGGTTATACCAGCCAATGAAAACAATACAATCCCGCTGCCATTATTAGGTGTCGCGATTACATCGGGATCATTGTATGAGATAGTCCATGTTTGGTACTCAAGTCCTTGTGATGCATCATTCAGGGCTATACCGCCCAACTCATAATCAAAGAGTAACTGACGTACTTCATTATCTGGCGGCAAAAATATGCCAAGAACCGGACGAACTGAAGCTATGTTATTAGGTAAACTCAAGGACGTGCTGCCCAGGTGTGCCTAAAAGTAAGCGCAAGTGTTTTGGTGTTGTCTTTTTGTATGTATTCTGCAGAAGGCCCATCAAATTGGATTTGCCAATTAGCACCAGCGGATATAACAACCATAACTGATCGTATACCATTGGTTAAATTGCCTGAGGATGTATCCCAGTTAACCGTATAATCCCTGAGGAATGAAAGATTAGAATATGCCGCGGCACTACTTGTTGAAGCAGCGCCTGATGCACCTGATGGACCTGCAGTTACAGCACCAATATTTCCATTATATGCAATATTAAACCAGGCAGTTGGTGCACCTTCTATCTTCTCGTATAAATCACCTTGCCAATTTGAATCTCCAGTACCATTTATATTAGCAAGTCTTGTTGTGGTCGTATAATTTATCCCACCAATTGTTACGCTACCGCTTAAATCCGCTGTTGGACCATATGACCTTAGTTCATAGGTAACTTCAAGAATTTCAATGGCAAGTACAGTAATTGTTGTTGGACTGCCAGCACCATCAAGAATTAGTGCGCGAGAAAGTAATGGTTCACCAGATGCAATACTGTCACCCACACCAACTTCGGATAAATTTGCTGCTAATGCTTGTGGGAACGTGAATTTTTTTGTTCCAGATGCATAATATGGTGCAGTGCTACCTGAGCCAGTTGTAGTAAATACTGTTTGTGCAGCACTTTCACCATCAGTAGCATCGGTAACCAGGGCAGTTTCAGTGGCAGCAGGTGCAGTATTTCCTGTACCAACCCTGCAATAATTTCCATAAGTTGATAAAGAAGGCATTCGATTCAAACCAGCAGTCAGCATCAGATTTGGAAACCAATCAGCCAATAATCTACGTTTACCAGTTTCAGGATTGAATGCTTCGAATTTATAAAACCCTTGCAATTGCATCCCCATTTCAATTGGTTCAGGAACATATATATCTGTGAATTTTGGTAATACAATCATTTTAATACTCCATTAAGCCAGTACACCACTTTGTACTGCCAGTGTAACATCGTAATTTTCAGGAACGCCGTCAGCATAAAACAAGTACCCTACAGTTACTGTTAATACACCACTCTGAACTGCCAGTGTTACATCGTATTCTTCGGGTAATCCATCCGTGTAATATACATATCCTATGGTTACTGTCAGCACACCACTTTGAACCGCGAATGTCACATCATATTCTTCAGGAACACCGTCTGTATAGTATCCGTAAGATATGGTGACTGTCAGCACACCGCTCTGAACCGCCAGTGTTATATCATATTCATATGGACTGCCCCAATCGTAAAACTGTCCAGCCTGTAATTTATTAGTAATATTATAGTTTTCCTGAACAACAACTGGATATGTCCATGATGTAACAAAGAAGTCAGTAAGATCAATAGGTTTGACACTATCACCAGGTTCGGATTCTGTATAATTAGGAAATGCCAACCAGTATTGTCCTGCGCCTGGATAATATGTCGCAATCGGATCAATTGTTGAATTAACCTCAGCCTGGACCAGAGTATCAATTGGTATTCCTGCATCACCAGCGGCAAGATTTGTTGATCCAACTGCAATACCAACTGTTCTGACACCCAATGATGAAAGAAAAAACAGATCATTTGATACTGACTGAACTGCTTTTGTATGTATAGAACCAATTCCTTCCATAGAATCAATTAGAGCCATTACTGACGGGTCTGGATCTATTTGCCATATCTGAACACCACTTGGACTCCAAATTGCCAAATTTCCACGATACATTCCAATTGCAGCAACGCCTATTTCCTCAGATTGATGTAAACCAGATGGCAAAAATCCTGCATCTTTTTCTGTTGACCAATCACGAGGATTAAGTGTTGCAGAAAACCTGGTTATATCATCATCACCAGCAAATATCTTTGATGCACCAATTGCTACTTCACGAGTTTGTGGACAATTTGGATCATCAATACTTAACCGTACTGTTTTCCATGAAATATTATTATCAGAAACGACTGCGCCGGCAACAGTGGGCCATACTGGTTCAGTTGAACCGGATTTTAGAATCGCTCCTGCCTCCCATGTAACTGTTGATGCTGCAACAGCTTTCCATGTGATTTCATTATCTACAACCGTATTACCAACAACAGTAGGCCACACAGGTTCTTCAGTCCCGCTTAGTCCTGAATCTGCTTGTGTTGCTTTAAATATTAGACCATCGGTACTTCCAGCAGCTACCAGATCCCATGATGAATTATCAAATAAAATCACCCCTGAATCTGTATTTGCTACTAATGCAATTTTTACAAATAATGCAGTATTGGGCACTGCTGTAGAGAATGAAATTTCTTTCCACCCTTCATTACCCCGGGTTACCTCATTCGGACTACTTATATCACTTAAAAATGCACCTGCATTGTTTGCTGTGTACCATAAAAACTTCAATGAACAAGTTGCAGAAAGGTCAGCACCTAAATCATACATTGCCTTTAGTGTTATTTGCTGGCCGGCAGTAACAGGGACGAAAGTATCATTCTGCACATTTCCGGTAGCGACAGCAGGGGTACCAGTAAACTCCATAAACCAAGATCCATTAAACGATCTTGCAGAATCAGATAAAATTGCTACACCAGTGGATTTTGTCCAGCCAGAATCACCAGATTCAAAATCACCATTGGTGATCACAGTGATTATATTTGCTGGTAATGTTTTTGGAATAACAACAGCACTAGGCAAATATAATGTTCCTGGAGTCCATGCTGCAATGGTCATGGTATGTTCCTAAATATAGGTCTTGAGCCACCAGGATTTCCATAACGTGGATCAATTGTTCCAATATCGAAACCAATACCATCATCACCTGGAGTTGGATCAGGTGGTAATCCACCACCGCCAACAGATTCTTCAATAATTATTGCGCCTTCTTCAGTCGGCCATACCGGTTCAATATCACCAGATGCTGGTTTCGTTCCACTTACTTGTATAACTTTATAGTTAAACCCATTATTCACCGTTGGCTCAATAATATCATTTACTGACCGCTCTACATTTGCAGCCCAAACTGGATCAGGCGAGCCAATTCTGGTTGCCTTATATGCAAAACCATTTGGCACTGTTGGAAAAATTCTGTCACCCAAATTAAACGCTTTGTTTGCAGCCCACGAACCAAGTTCCTCAGCCCAAAAATGATACTGACTGCCATCTTCATACGCAGCCACAACATATAAATAACCCATAAATGGGGCAGCAAAATGTATTTCACTTAGTGGAATTGTGGAATCAGTTGGATGCCGTAGTGTTATGGATTGGTATCTGCTGTCACTGATTGTGACAGGTATATGTGAAAATACAGTTAATATTCCTTTATGAGAAACCAACCCTTTTGTGCCGGCAGGTAAATTTATGTCAACAACTGTTCCTGGCCGTGGCTTAATAGCCCCTGAGATTGTTATGTAGGCGTTTAAACAGTCATATAATGTCGCAGGTGAGGCATTGCCCTTCCTCCTTAGCCTGGTCATTCCTGCATTGGCTGTTGATAGGGCTTCTGCTCTCACATCAACCCCGGGTGAATGTCGCTGTTGGTTCTGGCCTTGCTGGTGGCGACTTTGAATTTGGAATATACCGTTTATTCCCAAAATCCTCTTTGTTAAAACCCCTCAATACAACTTCCAATTGACGGAAAATTGTACCAGTGTCGCCTTTCCCATAATGAGCCTTTGCATTACCAAGTGCCATTAAAAATACAAGTTTGCTTTCGATTGTTGTCGTATCTGTATCTGCAGCAAATGGCAACAGTCCAAAGTGACCTTTTAAATAAATCGTATAGGCTTTGTCTGGCTCAGGCCATATTTCAAGTGTGGATCTGAACTCATAATCCTGCGGGTACGACTGACCAGTTTCATTAAACCTGTTTGAATCAATACCGTCATTCAATGGGCGCCAAATCGCACCATCATTCAACCAGGCTTCTTCAATTCTACGCTCATCAACATTTTGATAATTTACAGTTGTTAGTGTTACTGCGGTTCCTGCGGCCTCAGTTGTAACTGCACTTGCAGTTGCAAGTGTCAGCACCAATGCCGTGACCGCGGCAACAGAGACAGTAATTTTGTTATTTGATCCAGAACCGGAAACAGTAAGCACCATTCCAGCAGTAAATCCATCATCAATCCAACTACCAGATACCCTGGTTATATCATCTACCAATGGATCATTATCGTTAAACGAAACATCAGTCAGTGAACCACTGCTTATTGAAGGAATATCGTAGAATCTCTGTCCTTGCTGAATAGCGATCGGCCACCACATTTTGTTCCGTACAGGAACATGGCGCTGGTACATTTGCTCCTGAGCATCAAGCAAAAAACTATTCAATAATTCAGTCATACCAGGTGGCGGGGATGCCAATTGTGCAGAAAACCCAAGACGGATCATCATATCCGTTCTGAGAGTCAGAAGTGTTTTTGAACTATGACTGTAGGCTGCACCATTATAAATTGGAGGCCCATTGCTTCCACCCGGCATATTGGCTCCTTAAATGGAACCGGGCTGAGAAACAACCCGGTTCACTTTGATTAACCTAATGGATCTCGACTTTCTTCAACCTTTTTGCCAGAAACAGGTTTAGTAGTCTTTTCAGACTCCTTTACCTCCGGTTTTGGATCGGCATTTGGTTCAGAATCATCATCAGGTTTCGGATCGGCCTTTACCTTTGCTTTCCGTTTTGGCTTTGTCGAATCTGAAATCGCTTTACCAAGAGATTTGATACCATTCTTACCTCGACCATAAGCCAGTTCGACAAAAGATATTTTTGTATCCTCGTCTGCACCAAGACACGCACTCAATCGGGAAAATTCTGCACCTGCATCTGGAAGTGCCATTTTACAGGCTCTCTCACCTGATGCTATACAGGCGCCTTCACCAAACTTTTCCTCATATACGGATAGTTCCCAGGGATAAATTTCCTTTGAAACTTTCGTTGTGAGTTCAAGATCAATAATGACCTGCAACAGTCTAACCGTTCCTGATTTACCCATACTGCTCTCCTATGTAATTAGTATTACCAGTCTATCCGACAGAATGATAACACTAATCGCCAGTTTGCAGGTATGCGCTATATCGGCCAGCAGTTGTTCCGGCTGCAGTTGCGACACCGACTCTCATATACTTGGCAAGAGTCACATCACCAACTTTGTTACCGTCCAACTGATTCAGAGTAAGAACAGTTGTCCATACAGAATTATCCGGTGAACTCTGAATCACAATTGATGGAACAGTACCAACTGCACCGCCCAACTCAATATGAGCCGAAGCCTTGCGGCCAGGAAGAAATGGCGTTTTGTTTGACTCAACACCTGTCTGATTTGCTACAGTTGCCGCCACATTGTCTGCTAAAATTGAAAGCATTTTTACTTGCTCCTTAAAAAATTACAGGGAATATCCACCGCTTACGCGATGGACATTACGGCCATTGAACCAGGTCTCTTGGTAGTCATACCACCACGCCAAGTCAAACCCCAATAATGCGTATATCTGTTGTAAACCCGGGGCGGTCTACGTGTGATCATATCCTGACCCTCTGCCGGACGCAGTTTCAAGAACCGTGTGTTCAGGAAATAACACCGCTTGTCCCATGCAATCGTTGGACTCAAATTGGCTTCCAGATCATCAAATACCGGGTCCCAAACAATCGGAATACCCTTGAAATAAATATCGTTGATACCTGCATCAAGATTTGTACCGCCGCTACCTGGAACGATAATCTGGCGATTAATGGTGTTTGACGCATCCTTCTTGTATGCATCAATAAATGCACTACCAGCCAGGATCAAATTCGGGCGGTTTCCACCAACCCTTGTGCAAAGCCGGAAAATCTTCTCCATCGTTTCAGCAAGTAAGCCGGCAGTTGAGGCAATGTTCAGAGAAACATGGTTCCTGAAAAACTCATTACCAGCCGTTGCCCGGTTGATACCACCAAGAGTTCCAGTTGTCGGAGTTGTTGAAACAATATGATCCAACCCTGGAATTGCTTCTGCATCCTGGGTTCCATCAAGATGCAATTCGTAATCGAATTTTTCCTTAAAACCCAACATAAGCGTTTCAGTGTTGTCAGTCATGAGATTGATAAACTGATGTTTTTCACTTGTGGTTGGAGTTGCACTCTGGTTATCCGTCACAGTAATAAAGTTCTGCAACAATTCTTCTTCAGACAAAGCGAAACCATCATGGGCTGAACCCCATTTGAAGTTTGCTTCCTTCAGTGTGCGCTTACGATTGAAGCTGACAGCACCATCAGGTCCGAACCACTGAAAATTCGAATCATTCGTATTCCGCAGTTTTTCATTAATGTACTGTTTTGCACCAGGGAAATCTTGCTTGGTTTCCCTGAGTCGTTTGAGTAATGGGCGATCCGTGTTATACAGATCTTCCGGCTTGCCACGCCTGATGTAATCCATCGCAGCGATACCAGCATATGAGAGTTGCTCTGCTGTAAATGCCATTGTTAAATCCTCAAATTGAAAATGGTTATATCCATAATCGCTTTGAGGCGCACGAAATCTCTTTTCTGTGCTATGGGACGCGACTCCCACTTACAGCTACAGCGATAGCTTGTACTGCCTATTAAATACTTAATTCATATGATTGTCAATTCGACATTCCAAGTGCCTGGTTAATTGCTTCCATCGCAGATCCGGGTTCTTTCGCTGATTCTGAACTTCCAGCATTTCCAGATGGGCGCATTGGATTCGCAGCCTGTTTTGGTTTCCTTGTTTCCTGAATTACTGGAGCCTCAATATCATTGAACGCTTCACGAATGGAGACTTCCCATGAATCAGGTGGTGCACCAGAAGAAACAACCGCTTTAATAACACTTTTCAGGTACGGATATTTTGCCTTAAATGCAACCGGGTCTTTCGTATTAAGTTCTTGCCCGAGCAATCTTATTGACTCAAGTCCAGAATCATATGCCTGCTGATCAGTTGTTTGTCTATCAGCAATATTCTGACTTTGCTTGTGAATATTCGACTGAGCCCTTGCGCCAGCAATTTCAAGTGCATCAGCACGGTCAAGGAATCCATCTTCAACCTTCTTGACTAAATCATCGTGGCCGGCAAGAGGATCAACACCAGGCGCTTCTTTACCCAAAGCTTGGGCCAGAACCTTCAGTTCACCACTCATGGTCTCATATGCACGCTCAAGACTCTCAGGTGTACCCTTGTTAATATCCTCAAGATAAGACAACGCACGACCAAATTGTTCAGGATTTGCACCAGTAGATTGAATCGTTTCCATCCAATCAGTATTTTGCTGAGTTACCCTTTCAAGTTCAGTTTTTTGTGTTTCAAACTGTTCAGCCTGCTCGTCGTACTTTCCCTTCAGCACATCAAATCGTTCAGCAGTTTCCTTTTTTGTTCCTTCTGGAAGATCACCAAATTCATCTGACGGTTTTGCATCTGATTTTTCAGATTGGTCAGCCGAAGAACTATCTTCAGAAGCATCTTTTTTTGCCGGGAGAGAATCGGCATCATCTTCTGATCCCGGTTCTCCGGCTGTTTGATCGGTTTTTTCTTCTTTTGATTCTTCTTCGTTATTCTCTGGATCAGATTCAGACTCACTTTTTGACTCACCATCAGAATCATCAGATTTACCCTTGGGTTCATCATCAGATTCACTCTCTGATTCAACATCTTCAGGTTTAACTGCCGGCGAACCAGAATCAACAATACCCTGATCAATGGCATCCAGAATACCAGTTTCAAACTCTTTTTCTTCCTGTTCCTGTTCTTCTACAGTTTTTTCTTCGACATCCATAACTCTCTCCTGTTAATTAACTAATGGATTCGGTGCCTCTGGCGTTGCATCTTGAGACTGAATCTGTTGCTGTTGTGGTTGTGACTGGTACTTTGCACCATTAAACAGAAAATCAGCCGCTTCCTGTTCCGTCATTAACTCTGACGTTTTTTCAATTCCTACAGCACGATCTTTAAATGCAGTTGACTGCTTCAGTTCAATATCAGCCTTTTCAACTTCAGTTGGTTCGCTATCACCTGCTCCCGGCTCTGGTGGCGGCACTACAGGCAGAAACTTCTCAATGGACGATGGATCATCCAATCGCTGCATAGTCTCATCAAGTAGGGCAATCCACGGCTTTGCAGCCCACTCCTGCCCCATAATTCTTGCCTGACCTATACGATCAATCATTCTTTCAATCAAGGGCATCAGAGTCCCCCATATTGCACGATCTGCCTTGGCCTCTGGTTTCCCTGTTGATCCTGCTTTAACAGTAATGTCAAAAAACATAAGGGCTTCATCAGTTGTCATTTCAACCCAGGCAGCTTCGGGACCAGCATATTTTATAGCATCAGCTTGATCCATAACCTGCAGTGCCAGTTGAGACATATACTCTGCAAGTTCAGTAAGTGAATCTTCCAATGTGTCTCTTTTTGCGCCACTTCTTGCACCACGTCCAGACTCCTGTATCTGTGCCTCAGTTGCAGTTTTCTCAACCTGAACACTACTCTGAATTGCATCCTGAGCACCAGAAATTTTCTCCATTTCTGCAGTAATTTTTGTTGTGTCGTAGAGCGCAGGATCAATTGGGTTATACCGCTTCTCAGTGAAAGCATCACCCATGCTTGCACCAGGCGAAATCATTTCAACGCCTATGTACTCCTGGGTTTCTGATGATGCTATTTTATTTATAGACTTTTCAGTAATAGCACCAAGGTCAAACAAAATACCAGGAATCGCACGTTTTTTATGTTCAGACTCTTTTGATCTGGTGCTACCATACTCATTCTGCAGGCGTTTTAATTGGTAAACAATTGACTGAGGATACCGCTCACCATCAATCACATGCCATGGCATATCAAAAATTGGATACCACCTTTTACCTGTAATTGGAGCAAATGGTTCTCTTGCCCATTTTGACAAAACACCATCAATCAAGGTAAATACCATACCGTCTTTTTTGGACCATATTTCAGTGAATCTGAGGGCTCCATTCACAAACTCAGCTTCACTGTCCTGTTCACCACTTGTTACCCATTCTCCAGATTTACCGGACGTTTTATTTTCATCCTCTCCTTTTCTTGGACGTTGTATCCAGCGATTTGCAGTTTTTAGAAGATCCAAATCTTCCTTTTCTGTCCAGCCGGTTATTTCATAAGCCTCATCAATTGTTTTGTACATATCCAGGGCGATATATGGCGCATCAAGATAGTTTTCTATATCACCACATTCAGGTGCTATAACTACATCCTCTGGAGCCATTGTGTCGATCACAGCACCCTCAGCAACCATTATCTCTCGCTCTGATTCAAGGGCTGTGATTTGTGCTTCAATTTGAGATAGTAAAATATCAGAAGTCTGACCATCCTCGTCAACTTCCATTTTTTCGAGTGCTTGAAGTCTCTTTCTCTTTGAATCAAGCCCATTGAGTTCATTTTGAACCATTACATTTGGTTCCATTCTTGTTCTTATTGAGGCTTTCAACCAACCAACACCAGTTGTCATTGAACCTCTGACCCACTTTTTAGCATGCCGTTTTAATTTTGCATCCTTCAATAATCTCGAAACCATAATCTGCAGAGTTTCAGCAACTTTTCTGTATTCAGGTATTCTCTTTCTACCGACAGACGCAGATGGTTTTGCTGAAATATCAGGGTTCTTCGCATATAAAAATGCAGATAGAACCTCCATAATTGCACCAATCAGATTTGCATCAACAAGCCAGCCAGTATCTCCCCTGGCTATTTTACGATCATCAGCCCATCGTTCCCTTGGGTCTTTATCGTGAGTGCGGTTTCTGGTCAGTCTTTCCTGCCATGAAGTAATATAAGTGGTGACTTTTTGTTTTTCCTGAGCCTCAATTCTTTGTGATTCAGCAGTTTCAGCTTCGACCCTAAAATGTTCTTCAATTGGATTATGATCTGTCATTGTCCTAAATTCCTAATCCTTGTAATTTGTTCATTACAGATAATCAATGCATTCAAACCTTCCATTGAAACATCAATGTTCTCGCCATATTCACTGATTTCACGGAGCCTAATAACACATGGAATTGTCAGTTCTTTTGGTACGGAAACCTGATCACGAACTATCCTGTCTTTCAAAGCGCCCTCTTTAATTACCACTGGCTCTACGGATGGTGTCGTTGAGCAACTTGAGAGCGTCAGCAGGAATAATAGCAGCAGCACAATCAGAGTCAACAATGGAATCCTGTACTCGTTTTCTGAGTTTCCATGATTCTGTTTCATATTCATTTCTCGCCTGAGTTAATTCAGCAGCACTGATATTAGCCTGCTCTATTGCCACCTGTTTCTCTGCAGCGAATCTATCAATGCTGGCCTGCTGTTCTGCAGATTTTTCCGCATTTTCAGCATTGGCAGTCTCACAGATTGAATAATTACTTTTTGATGTACGAAGATCAACCTGCAAATTGACAACCTGTTCACGCATTTTGTTATCACCGAGGATATGCAGCCAGATAGCACCAATTAAAAGCAGGATCGCACCACCACCAATAATAAATTTCAGAGGAATTCCATACATTATTTGTCTCTGCTTCTTGATGTAAAGTAAAATCCAAATACTGTTCCAATAAGCCCGATAACAGATACCGCAACAGAGGCAACTGGAGTCGTCACATCTGCCATATTAAGAAATACAGCAGCAATCACAAGACTCACCGTAATCATTGCCCAAAATACGCTAAACCTACGCACCAGTTTATGCTGGTTGAAAAGCCTGTCAATCCAGCCAAACATCAAAGAATGGAAAACAGCACGATCAGCAGTATGATAAAAAGAGCCAGAGAAATGATCTTCCACTTTCCCAACTTGTTAAAACCAGCCCACCACTCACCAATATTTTTCATAATTTCTATCATTATCTGAACCCTCTATAAGCCAATGAATAATGGTTCGCATCATCGAATTTTCCACCCCATGACCCCCCCATTGATTCCCACTTTTCACCCAATGGACGGTGGCCTTCTGTATCCTGAATGTACACACCATCCTTAAACAAATTCAAATCTTTGGCAAGTTTCAACTTATGCAAACTGTTTGCACGGCCATAACCTTTCTTTTCACCCATTTCACCGTGTACGCGTGGATCACGAAAATAATCACCACCACGTATTTCATATCCCTGCTTAAAGGCCCACGCCTCCAATTCATTGATCATTCTGCTGAACTGTTCTTGTAACTTACCCAGGCTCATGCACTGCCACCATTCATGAAATTTGATACAAACCACGCAGTAATTGATCCAGCAATCACTGCAACAAATGTAGAAAATGTCCCGATTTGAACTTTATGCCTGGCAACATCCTGGCTCATTGATTGGAAGTCCTCAGATAATTTCATAAACCGCTTGTCAATTTTACAATGCAGGTCCTTAATATCCTCACGATGTTCCCTTCTGTGGCCGGCAAGGTCCTTTTTTATTTCTTGCCTGATCTCTCTAAATTCATCCATGAATACTTCCCGATCATCTGTTTCACGTGAAACACCCATTGAAATTCTCCCATATCAAAGCATCATACCAGTTAATTTT
>VAPH01008283.1_pt1 | contig 19971 bp, 16 predicted proteins | sample 3393861 | NCBI WGS metagenome assembly VAPH01 (sample SAMN08290439, study PRJNA428436) | hydrothermal vent metagenome | isolation source: Deep-sea hydrothermal vent chimney | place: Atlantic Ocean: South-mid Altantic Ridge | reverse complement strand
CTTTTTTGGAAATTTCAATGGGCTTATGGCCGTTATCGGGCCGTGGTTTTTACGATTATTCCGGAGAAAAACCGGTTCCGACCCGATAACGGCCATAAGCCCATTGAAATTTCCAAAAAAGGTCGCCATGTAATATTTTATCGGGGGCGGCGATGTCCTGCGGGATTGCCCCTGATCCGGGGGAATATGACATGGCCGGCTACAATCTATCCAATTTGAAAGTACAGATCGTCGAAAAACGCGCCTATATGCGCCGCGTCATGCGGGACATATTGCTGGAACTGGGCGTCTCGCAGATTTTTGAAGCAAGCGGCCCCGACGATGGATTTAAAACGTTTCTGAAAAATCCCGCCGATCTGATCCTTTCGGACTGGTCGCCCGGCGTCGATGGGATCAGGCTGTTGCATATGATCCGCCGCCACGAAGACAGTCCCGATCCCTATGTGCCGTTTATCGTGATTTCCGCCCATACCGAGTTAAACGATATCCTGACCGCGCGAGACGCCGGGATGACGGAGTTTCTCGCCAAGCCCATTTCTCCGAAGCTGATCTATTCCCGAATTCGCACGGTTATCGAGAAAAACCGCATTTTCATCCGCACCAGGAATTTCTTCGGGCCCGATCGCCGCCGCCGCAGGATCGAGTTAAGGGGCCGGGACAGGCGGGACCATTCCAATATCAACGGCCCGGAACGGCGCAGGGACCAAGTTTCTTTTCAAGGAAGCGAACGACGCCAAGGCTATTCGGGATACCTTCCCGCCGAAAACAGGATGGGATCTAGGCCGCCCGGGTCGCGACCTTACGTTCCCTGGACGGCTTGACGTAGGCCTTTTGGCAATGCTCGGTGCAATAGGGTTTTTCCGGCTGGGAAGGCTTTCCGCAGAAATGAAACGCATCCGTGCCCGGTTCGCCTTCCGGCCAGCGGCACATGCTGGGCTTCAGGTTTTCGAGGCGGATGACGGCGGCGGCCCTGGCTTTGCTTTGCGGGGAGGCGCCTCTCTTGGGCAGGCCTAGGCGGTGGACTTTGCCGACGACGGCGTTCTTGGTGACGTTGAGGCGGCGGCCTATTTCACTGGTCGTCAGGCCTTCGGTCCAAAGGGCGATCAGGGTGGCGACGCGTGTGGATGTCCATTCTTCTGCCATGGTAATTTTTCGCCCGCGAAGGTCCGGGATAACGGATATTCCCCTGCTTTCCGCGGGCTTTGCCTCCTTCTGTCAGGGGTCTTGCCCGGTTGAGTTGTTGATTGATTTCATACTATATCTGGCAAAATCAGGCAAGGTAAAACACAAGATATTGTATTTTTTTAATATTATCAGGGAAACGGCCCCCGTTTCGCAGGTGCAAAAAAACGTTCACGAAGACGGCCCGGCCCGGCTATACTGGCCCCAGCAACATCTAGGGAAACGCCATGGCCGCCCCGCCTAAGAACCACGAAGCCGATCTGGAGTCCTGGCGCGCCGCGGCGGCCCGTGAGCTCAAGGGCGCGTCTCCCGAAAGCCTGGTCCGGGACACCCCCGAAGGGATCGAGATCAAGCCCCTTTACACCGCCGCCGACTTAGATGGCCCGGCCCCGGCGGACAGCCTGCCGGGATCGGCCCCTTTTTTGCGCGGGCCCCGCGCGACCATGTACGCCAACCGTCCCTGGACCATCCGCCAGTACGCGGGTTTTTCCACCGCCGAGGACAGCAACGCCTTTTTCCGCGACAACCTGGCGGCGGGGCAAAAGGGCCTGTCCATCGCCTTCGACCTGGCCACCCACCGGGGCTACGATTCCGATCATGCGAGGGTTAAGGGCGATGTCGGCAAGGCCGGCGTCGCCATCGATTCCGTCGAGGACATGAAAATCCTGTTCGACGGCATACCGCTCGATGAAATGAGCGTCTCAATGACCATGAACGGCGCGGTGCTGCCGGTGATGGCGGGCTACATCGTGGCCGCCGAGGAGCAGGGCGTGGCCCCGGACAAACTGACCGGAACCATCCAGAACGACATCCTCAAGGAATTCATGGTGCGCAACACCTATATCTATCCGCCCGGCCCCTCCATGCGCATCGTCGCCGACGTCATCGAATACGCGACGCAAAAGATGCCGCGATTCAACCCCATTTCCGTTTCCGGCTATCACATGCACGAGGCCGGCGCGACCGCCGTTCAGGAACTGGCCTTCACCCTCGCCGACGGCGTGGAATACCTGCGCGCCGGGGTCGGGCGCGGGCTCGGCATCGACGATTTCGCCCCCAGGGTGTCGTTTTTCTTCGCCATCGGCATGAACTTTTTCATGGAGGTGGCGAAATTGCGCGCGGCCAGGCTGCTCTGGTCGGAATTGGTCGCGCCTTTCAAGCCCCAGGATCCGCGCTCGCAGATGCTGCGCACCCATTGCCAGACCTCGGGCGTCTCGTTGGCCGCCGAAGACCCGTATAACAACGTCGCGCGCACCACGCTCGAAGCCCTGGCCGCGGTTTTGGGCGGAACCCAGAGCCTCCACACCAACGCGCTCGACGAGGCCCTGGCCCTGCCGACCCCGTTTTCGGCCCGGATCGCGCGCAACACCCAGCTTATCCTGGCCGAGGAAACGAGCATTCCGGGCGTGATCGATCCCTTGGGCGGCAGTTATTACGTGGAAAGCCTGACCGCGTCGTTGGCCGCCGAGGCGCGCAAGCTGATCTCCCGGGTCGAGGACATGGGCGGCATGACCAAGGCGGTCGAGGCGGGCCTGCCCCAGCGCCTGATCGGCGAGGCGGCGGCGCGCAAGCAAGCAAAGATCGACCGGGGCGAGGATGTCGTCGTCGGGGTCAACAAGTACCGGCCCCCGGGGCAAAAAGAGGCCGGCGGGGACGTCGATCTGCTCGACGTGGACAACGCCGCCGTGCGCGAAGCCCAGATCGCGAGGCTAAAGGCGCTGCGCCGCGACCGCGACGAGGCCGCGTGCAAAAGCGCGCTCGACGCCATGACCCGCGCGGCCGAAACCGGGCAAGGAAATTTGCTGGAGCTTTCGGTGAACGCGTCGCGCGCGCGCGCCAGCCTGGGCGAAATGTCCGACGCCCTGGAAAAGGTCTATACCCGCCACCGCGCCCAGATCCGCGCCGTCACCGGGGTTTACGGCTCGGCCTACGAAGGCGACGAAGGCTTCGCCAAGATCAAGGGCGAGGTGGAATCGTTTGCCCGCGAGACCGGCCGCAGGCCGCGCTTGCTGGTCGCCAAGATGGGCCAGGACGGGCACGACAGGGGGGCCAAGGTCATCGCCACCTCCTTCGCCGATCTCGGCTTCGAGGTGGACCTGGGCGCTTTGTTCCAGACCCCGGGGGAAACCGCCCGCGAGGCCGTGGAAAACGACGTTCACGTGGTCGGCGTTTCCTCACAGGCGGCGGGGCACAAAACCCTGGTCCCGGACCTGATCGAGGAGCTGAAACGGCTCGGCGGGGACGACATCATCGTCGTTTGCGGCGGCGTCGTTCCGGCCCAGGACCACGGCTTCCTGATGGACCGCGGGGTTAGCGCCGTCTATGGACCCGGAACCCATATCCCGACCGCCGCGGCCGAGGTCATGGCCCTGGTCCGCGACCGCCACGGGCGTCTTTAAGCGAAACGCCAATCAACGCCTTGCATTCCCTGGGACGGGGCGGTATAACCCCGCCCTCGACCAGCGGTCCGGCGCGGGCATGCCCAGCCGCTTGAATGCAAACGGAAGCTTTGCGCTTCACTGATAAAAAGGATAAGCAAAATGCCCAAGTTGAAGTCCAAATCCAGCGCCAAGAAGCGGTTCCGCTTGACGGGCACGGGCAAGGTCAGGGCCAGCGCCGCCTTTCTCCGCCACAATCTGCGCAAACGCAGCCAGAAAGTTAAGCGCAAGGCGCGCGGCACCATGATCCTTTCGGACGCCGACGCCCGTATCGTCAAATCCTACATGCCCTACGCCAAGTAGCGGCGGTTTTTCAGGTTAGGAACAGGAACCATGGCACGAGTTTCAAGGGGCGTGACCGCCCGCGCACGGCATAAAAAAGTCGTTAAAATGGCCCGCGGGTACCGCGGCCGCAACAAGAACGTTTTCCGCGCCGCCATCGAGCGGGTCGAAAAAGGGCTGCAATACGCCTACCGCGACCGGCGCGCCAAGAAGCGGTCTTTCCGCAGTCTTTGGATCCAACGCATCAACGCCGGGGCCCGCCGGCACGGCCTGACCTATTCCCAGTTCATAAGCGGGCTCGGCAAGGCCGGGATCGAGCTCGATCGCAAGGTCCTCGCCGATCTGGCGGTCAGCGAGCCCGAGGCGTTTAAAAGCTTGGTGGATCAGGCGCAGGCCGCTCTTACCAAGTAAAACGCACCGCCGTTTTCAATTGTTTGGTATCTGGGAGCCGTTTGCGCCAAGCGGCTCCTTTTTGCCGTCAAGGGGGTAAGGAAAATGCAGGACACCGATCTGGACGCGCTGAAAGCCGAGACGTCGGCCGCCATCGAAGCGGCGGGTGATACGGCCGCGCTCGAAGAGCTGCGGGTCTCAAGCTTGGGCAAGAAAGGCCGGATCACGGCCCTCATGAAGACCCTCGGCGGTTTGCCGCCTGAAGACCGCAAGGCCATGGGCCAGGCCCTGAACCGGCTGAAGAACGACGTCGCCGCCGCCATCGAGGCGCGCAAGCAGGCCCTCGGCGACGCCGAACTCGACGCCAGGCTGAAAAAGGAAGCCATCGACGTGACCCTGCCGGTGCGTCCCGAGGAAGAAGGCCGCATCCATCCCATCAGCCAAACCATCGACGAGGTGGTGGCGATCCTGGGCGAAATGGGCTTTTCCGTCGCCGAAGGCCCGGATATCGAAGAAGACTGGTACAATTTCACCGCCCTTAACATTCCGCCCGAACATCCCGCCCGCCAAGAACACGACACCTTTTACCTGCCCATCGAAAAGGACGGATTTCGCAAGGTGCTGCGCACCCATACCTCGCCGGTCCAAATCCACACCATGCAGATCGAGGAACCGCCCATCCGCATCATCGTGCCGGGGCGCACGTACCGCTGCGATTACGACGCCACCCACTCGCCCATGTTCAACCAGGTCGAGGGGCTGCTTATCGACAGGACCACCCACATGGGCCACCTGAAAGGGTGCCTGATCGAGTTTTGCCGGGCCTATTTCGGGGTCGAGGACCTGCCGGTGCGCTTCCGCCCGAGCTACTTTCCCTTTACCGAACCGAGCGCCGAAGTGGACATCGGATGCACGCGCAAGGACGGGGAATTCCGCATCGGGCGCGGCGACGATTGGCTGGAGATTCTAGGCTGCGGCATGGTCAACCCCAAGGTCCTTGAGAACTGCGGCATCGATCCGAACGAATACCAGGGCTTCGCCTTCGGCATGGGGCTGGAACGCATCGCCATGCTGAAATACGGAATCCCGGACCTCCGGACCTTTTTTGAATCCGACCTGCGCTGGCTTCGCCATTACGGGTTCCGGGCCCTCGACGCGCCGTCCATGGTCGGGGGGCTCAACCCATGAAGATCACGCTCAACTGGCTCAAGGAGCATCTGGACACCACCGCAACGCTCATCGAGATTTCCGAACGCCTGACCATGCTCGGCCTGGAAGTGGACGGCATTGAGGACAGGGCCAAGGGCCTGGAAAGCTTCGTCGTCGGCGAGGTGGTGTCGGCCGCCCGGCACCCGGACGCCGACAAGCTGCAAATTTGCACGCTCGATGCCGGGTCGGGAACGCTGGACGTGGTCTGCGGCGCGCCCAACGCGCGCGCGGGCTTGAAAGGCGTCTTCGCGGCCTCGGGCTCTTATATCCCTGGCCTCGGCCTGACCCTGAAGAAGGCGAAAATCCGCGGCGTGGAAAGCAACGGCATGCTGCTTTCTGCACGCGAGATGGGTCTGTCCGACGAACACGAGGGCATTGTCGAACTGCCCGCCAACGCCCCCGTCGGCGCGTCGGCCGTTGAGGTCATGGGCTTAGGCGATCCCATCATCGACATCGCCATGACGCCCAACCGGGGCGATTGCTTAGGGGTGCGCGGCATCGCGCGCGACTTGGCGGCCTCGGGACTGGGAACGCTCAAGCCCTTGGACGACGCGCCGGTTCCGGGAACGTTTGAAAGCCCGGTCACCGTCGATCTCGATTTTGAGGACGCCGCGAAGGACGCCTGCCCCTATTTCGTCGGCCGCTATATCCGGGGCCTGAAAAACAATGAAAGCCCGAAATGGCTCAAGGATAAGCTCACCGCCGTCGGGCTCAGGCCGATCTCGGCCCTGGTCGATATCACCAACCTGATGACGCTGGACCTGAACCGGCCCTTGCATGTTTTCGACGCCGACAAGCTCGACGGGGACCTGCGGGTGCGTTTGGCCCGGGACGGCGAAGCCTTCACCGCGCTCGACGGCAAGGATTACGAGTTGGACGAGACCATGACCGTTATTGCGGACGCAGCCGGGGCCGACGCCTTGGGCGGCGTCATGGGCGGCGAGCGGACGGGGTGCGGGCCGGGGACCGTCAACGTCTTCGTCGAGTCCGCCTATTTCGATCCCATTCGCACGGCGGCGACGGGGCGCAAGCTCAATTTGATGTCGGACGCCCGTTACCGGTTCGAGCGCGGCATCGATCCCGCGTTCCTGATCGGCGGCATGGAGATCGCGACCCGGTTGATCCTGGACCTTTGCGGCGGCGAGGCCTCCGGCCTGGTTGTCGCCGGGGCCGAACCCGATCCAGCCGCCCCGATCCCCTTCCGCCCGGCCCGCGTCCGCGAACTGGGCGGGGTGGAGATGTCGGCGGGCGCCGTCACGGGAGCCCTTCGCAAACTGGGCTTCGGCATCGAAGGCGAGGGCGAAAGCGTCGCCGTCTCCATCCCCACATGGCGCGGCGACATCGTCGGGCCCGCCTGTCTGGTCGAGGAAGCGATCCGCATTTACGGCTACGACCACATCCCGACGGTTCCCTTGCCGCGCGATACGGTCCTGCCCCCCCAAGCGCTCAACGCCGAACAAAACCGGCGGGTTAAGGTTCGCCGAACCCTGGCCGGGCGCGGCCTGGTCGAGGCCGTGACGCTTTCCTTCATGGCCGCCGAGCAGGCCGACCTTTTCGGCGGCGCGGCCGACGACCTGCGCCTGGTCAATCCCATCAGTTCCGATCTCGGCGTCATGCGCCCGTCCATCCTGCCGAACCTGATCGCGGCGGCAGGGCGCAACGCGGACCGGGGCGTGCCTGACGCCCGCCTGTTCGAACTCGGCCCCCAATACGCTTCCGCCGAACCCGACGGCCAGGCCACGGTCGCCTCGGGCCTGCGTTCGGGCCGCACCGGTCCCAGGAACTGGGCCCAAGCGCCCCGGCCGGTCGACGCGTTTGACGCCAAGGCCGATGTCCTGGCGGCCCTAGGCGCGCTCGGCCTGCCCACAGGTAAGGTCCAGGTAAGGCCCCAAGCGCCCGCCTGGTACCACCCCGGCCGGTCCGGGTCGGTTCAATTGGGTCCCAAAACCGTGCTCGCCCATTTCGGCGAGGTCCATCCGGGCGCGCTGGCCAAGATGGGCGTCAAGGGCCCCATGGCCGCTTTCGAGATTTATCTCGATAACGCGCCGAAACCGAAAGCCCGCAAAAGCGCCGCCCGCCCGCACCTGACCCTGTCGGCCTTGCAGCCCGTGGAGCGCGACTTCGCCTTCGTTCTCGATCGCGACGTTCCGGCGGCGGCCCTGATCAAGGCCGCCTTCGGGGCGGACAAGGCCTTGATCGCGGGAGTCCGGGTCTTCGACCTGTTCGAGGGCGGGGCGCTGGGCGAGGGCAAGAAGTCCCTCGCCGTGACCGTGACCCTGCAGCCCAAGGACAAGACCCTGACCGAGGGTGAGATCGAAGCGGTTTCGAAAAAAATCGTCGAAAATATCCACGAGGCCACCGGCGGCGACCTGCGCTCTTAGGGCTCGGGTCGTTAACCGTCTTCTCGCCGTGGATCCCTTAGCGTTCGAAGATCACGATGGCGTGACTCGACATATTTTATTATGCAATTCATTATCAGTGCTCCTTGGTATAAGACAAAATCTAAAAGAGTTTCGTTTTTATGCGTCTCAAACTAAAACTCAAATCTAAGATTCTGCTTCTCTGGTTCGCCTCGATCTTTCTTTCACTGAGTGTCGTGACCGTGCTTTTCGTTTACCTGTTGAACGGCTTCAACGAGGAAACGGCGAGAAAGAAAATCCATGACGCTTTCGGGCAACTTTCGGCCCACATGGAATCCGAACATGCCTTGCTGTCGAAAAATATCCGGATACTGGGGGCCCGGAAGGACGTCGTGGCTTCCGTCGCCCTGATCGAGACCCATCGGGACGTAAAAAACGATCAGCCCCTTATTTTCGATCCGGAAAAGAAAAACCTCGTTCGGATCCTAGCCGCCCAGGCCCGCGTTTCCGGGATGAATTTGGTGTCCGTTTACGGCGGCGAGGGAGACTTGATCGCGTACTTCGTGAGCGGCGGTGGAAACGAAGGACGGACCGGGTTCATATCCTATCGGAACGGCAAGCCGGTCGTTTTCGCCGGATCGCAAGACGGCGAGACTTTTCGGGAAGAAGCCGAACTTCCCGACTTGTTGAAGGAAAAACCGCTCGTTTCCTTGCCTTCTGCCAAGCCTTCCAATGGCGAGATGAAGGTCATCTACCGCGCCGCGCCGGACGGCTTGATGATGGAAATGTTCGCGCCCATCAACCGCACCCTGCCCAACGGCGTCTCCACGCCGGTCGGGACCATCAGGATGGTCCATTTCCTGGGCGGCGGTGAAGTGAAGACGATCTCCAGGACAATCGGAATGGATCTCGTCATTTCCATCCCGGGAACCGCCCGCATGGGGGTGCTTTCGGACCTCGATCCCAGAAACCTGGACGGTGCGCCGTTGCAGAAAAAAAACGCGGCGGCGGAACCGACGTTCCAGTGGGTCCCCCATAGGGATTATTATCTGGGCGCAACGCGGCTTCCCCTGCAGGGGGGAGGGACGGCGTTCTTTATCTTCGACAAGGAAAAAGGGCCGTTGACGGCCGAAATTTCGGCCTTCCAGAAAGCGGCCCTGAGCGGACTTGTCTTGGCTGCGTTTCTGGTTTTCTCGGCGGGCGTCTTCATCCTCAACCGGATGATCGTCTGTCCCGTGAACCGGCTCATCGAAGGCGTAACGGCGTTGAAAAACGGCCGTCACGAAAAGATAGCGGATTTCAGCGAAACCGACGAACTGGGCCTGTTGGCCGGTTCCTTCAATGAAATGGCGGAAACCATCAACGAGCGCGAACGGGAACTTCGAAAGCTTTCCCAAGCCGTCGAGCAGAGCCCGGCCTCCGTCGTCATTACCGATACCGAAGGGAAAATCGAATACGTGAATTCCCGCTTCGAACAGGTCATGGGGTATTCCAGGGACGAAGTGGCCGGGAAGAATTCGAGAATCATGAAATCCGGAAACACCCCGCCCGAGACGTATGAGCGGCTGTGGGAAACCATCGCCTCGGGCGGCGAATGGCGGGGGGAACTCCTTAACAAGAAAAAGAACGGAGACCTTTTCTGGGAACTGGTCTCCATAGCCCCGATCAGGGGCCCGGATGGTAAAATCACCCATTTCATCGGCGTAAAGGAAGATATCACCGAAAGAAAACAAACCGAGGAAGCGTTGCGCGAAAGCGAGGAAAGGGTCCGGCTGCTGCTTGAGAATGCGGCCGATGCGATTTACGGCGTCGACACCAACGGCGACTGCACCTTCTGCAATCCCGCCTGCTTAAGGGCCTTGGGGTATGAAAAAACCGAAGACCTCGTAGGCCGCAACATGCATGAACTTATTCACCACAGCCATGCCGACGGCGCGCCCTATGCAAAAGAGGAATGCCGTATCAATTCCGCCTTCAGGAACGGGAAGGGCGTCCATGTGGACGACGAGGTGTTGTGGCGGGCCGATGGCGCGTCTTTCCCGGCGGACTACCGCTCGTTCCCCCTGCGGCGGGACGGCGAGATCGTCGGAGCGGTCGTCAGCTTCACCGATATGACCGGGCGCATACTCACCGAAGAGAGGCTCCGCCGGTCCCAGAAGATGGATGCCATCGGCCACCTGACGGGGGGCATCGCGCACGACTTCAACAACATTCTCGGCATCGCCATCGGCTTCATGGAACTTCTGGAAGATCACTGTAAAGAGGGCAGCCAGTCCCGTGATTACCTCGCCAAGGCCCAAAGCGCCGCTAAAAGGGGGGCGGAGCTGACCCAGCGCCTGCTCGCTTTTTCCCGGCAATCGCCCTATGCGGCCAGCCCGCTCGACATCAACGAGGTCATCGCCGGCATGCACGGCCTGATCGGCAAGTCCCTGACCCCCGAGATCGACGTCGAAACGGATCTTGCCGCCGGCCTGTGGCTTGCCGACGTCAATCCGGGCGAACTCGAGGACGCGCTGATCAACCTCGCCATCAATGCCCGGGACGCCATGTCCGGCTCCGGGAAATTGGTGATCGAGACCGAAAACAAGACCCTTGGGGAAAACGACGCCCCCCATATCCCGGCCGGGGAATACGTCGTCCTGTCGGTTGGCGACGACGGCATGGGGATGGCCCCCGAGGTCGCCGAGAAGATTTTCGATCCCTTCTTTACGACGAAGGAGCACGGCCAGGGAACGGGGCTCGGCCTGAGCATGGTTTACGGTTTCGCCAAGCGTTCGGGAGGGGGCGTCAACGTGGCATCGGAACCCGGCGCGGGAACCACATTCCATATCTATTTTCCGAAATCACACTCCATGTCCTTTCAAACCGAACGGGTTGAAGAAAATATCCACGAGGTCAAGGGCGGGGGCGAAACGATCCTCGTCGTCGACGACGAGCAGGAATTGGCCGACTTCGCGGCAAGTTCCCTGTCCAAGAAGGGGTATCGGGTGTTGACGGCCCATGACGCCGCCGGGGCCATGGCCCTTATCGGGGAGGGCGAGGCCATCGACCTTCTGTTCACCGATATCGTCATGCCCGGCGGCGTCAATGGATTGGAGTTGGCGCAATGGGCGTGCGAACGCCTTCCCGGCCTAAGGGTTCTGACCGCCTCGGGCTTTACCGAGAAGGTACGGAAAGGGGATGATGCCGGTGATTTGTTGGGCGGCATGCTCCACAAGCCGTACCGCCGGGCCGAACTCCTTAAAAAGATTCGTGACGTGCTGGACAGGGAAATCTAGCGGGGTGCTGAAAAATATGAATATTCAATGAATCGGGAGTCAAAGTTACAAAACTTTACATTAAATGTAACTTATTCTCATAAGTAAATTACACGGCCGCTCCAAAATCACTGGTAGCAATTCGAACGGCGCGAAAGTTCCCCTTATCCGTTCAGGATGTACCAAGAGGAGAGGCCAGAGATGACGTCAATAAACATTGAACCCGCTTTTTCATCCGGGCAAGGACTGTCGGCTTATTTGCGCAGCATCCGGGAATTCCCCATGCTCGAAAAGGAAGAGGAATTCGAACTCGCCCGCCGCATAAGAAAAGACAACAGTGACGAGGCGGTGCACGCCTTGGTCAACAGCCACCTGCGCCTGGCGGCGAAAATCGCCATGGGCTACCGGGGCTACGGCCTGCCCCTCTGCGAATTGGTTTCGGAAGGAAACCTGGGGCTGATGAAGGCCGTGCGCGGTTTCGATCCGGAACGGGGCTTTCGTCTCGCCACTTACGCCATGTGGTGGATCCGCGCGGCGATCCAGGAATACATCCTGCGGTCCTGGTCCCTGGTCAAGATGGGGACGACGGCGGCGCAGAAAAAACTGTTCTTCAATCTGCGTAAGGTGAAGACCCGGATGCGCGCCATCGAGGGCGGCGACCTTCCGCCCGATCAGGTGCGCACCATCGCCGAGACCCTGAGCGTGTCCGAACTGGAAGTCGTCAACATGAACCGCCGCCTGTCCGGCCCGGATCATTCCCTGAACGCGCCCATGCACGAGGAAGGCGAGGGCGACTGGCTGGACATTCTCGCCACCGAGGATGAGAATCAGGAGGTCCGTCTGGCGAGACGCGAGGAGTTGGACGGCCGGCGCAAACTCTTGGACAAGGCCATGAAGGATTTGTCGAACCGGGAATGCGAGATTTTCCGGGAACGCCGCCTGATGGACAGGCCCAAGACACTCGATGCGCTCAGCCACGAGTACGGGATTTCACGCGAAAGGGTGCGCCAGATCGAAAATCGGGCTTTCGAGAAGGTCAGCAGATCGATCCGCATGGACGCCCACCCTCATTCCGGAGAGTTGGCCTGATCGTTCTTCCGTAAGGATAGGGCCTCCGCCCATGTGGCCCGTTCCTCGCCTTCGATGGCGTACATGGGAAGATTTTCGCGCCCCCCCCTCTTGTATTTTCCTCTCAAGGAAACTCCGCGCCGCATAAAAACGGGGCCGCCCCGTAAGGCGGCCCCGAATCATTCAGGCTGGTTGGCGTCGTGGGGGACTTAGAAGCCCATTCCGCCCATACCGCCCATACCGCCGCCCATTCCGCCCATGTCGCTGCCGGGCATGGCGGCTTCTTTCTTCTCGGGCTTTTCGGCGATCATCGCCTCGGTCGTGATCAACAGGCCCGCGATGGAAGCCGCATCCTGCAGCGCCGTGCGGACGACCTTGGTCGGGTCGATGACGCCCGCCTTGATCAGGTCGGTGTATTCACCGGTCTGGGCGTTGAAGCCGAGGCTGGCGTTTTTGCTTTCCAGAAGCTTGCCGGCGACGACGGCGCCGTCGGTTCCGGCGTTCTCGGCGATCTGGCGCACCGGGGCCTGCAAGGCGCGGCGGATGATCTCGATGCCGACGTTCTGGTCGTCGTTGTCACCCTTGAGCTTGGCGAGGGCGCGGATGGCGTAGAGAAGGGCCACGCCGCCACCGGCGACAATACCTTCCTCGACCGCGGCGCGGGTCGCATGCAACGCGTCGTCGACGCGGTCCGTGCGTTCCTTCACCTCGATTTCGGTCGCCCCGCCGACACGCAGGACGGCGACGCCGCCGGCCAGCTTGGCCAGCCGCTCCTGGAGTTTCTCGCGGTCGTAGTCCGAGGAGGTGTCCTCGACCTGCGCCTTGATCTGGTTGCACCGGGCGACGATGTTCTTCTTCTTGCCGGCGCCTTCGACCAGGGTGGTCTCTTCCTTGGTGATGTGGGCCTTCTTGGCGGTTCCCAGCATCTCCAGGGTGACGTTCTCGAGCTTGATGCCGAGATCCTCGCTGATGACCTGGGCGGACGTCAGGATGGCGATGTCCTCGAGCATGGCCTTGCGGCGATCGCCGAAGCCGGGCGCCTTAACGGCGGCGACCTTGAGGCCGCCGCGAAGCTTGTTGACGACCAGGGTGGCGAGCGCCTCGCCCTCGATGTCCTCTGCGATAATCAGCAGCGGCCGGGTGCTCTGGACGACGGATTCCAAAACCGGAAGAAGGGGCTGCAAGGAGGAAAGCTTCTTCTCATGAATGAGAATGTAGGGGTTTTCCATCTCGCAGGTCATCTTGTCGGCGTTGGTGACGAAGTAAGGCGAGGTGTAGCCCCGGTCGAACTGCATGCCCTCGACCACGTCGAGTTCGGTGTTCAGGCTCTTGGCTTCCTCGACCGTGATGACGCCTTCCTTGCCGACCTTTTCCATGGCTTGGGCGATGAAGTCGCCGATCTCGGTTTCGCCGTTGGCCGAAATGGTGCCGACCTGGGCGATCTCGTCGGAGGACGCCACCTTCTTCGAACCCTTTTGCACGTCGGCGACGACGGCCTCAACGGCCAGGTCGATGCCGCGCTTGAGATCCATCGGGTTCATGCCGGCGGCCACGGCCTTGGTGCCTTCACGAACGATGGACTGGGCCAAAACGGTCGCCGTGGTGGTGCCGTCACCGGCTTCGTCGGAAGTCTTGGACGCGACTTCCTTGAGCATCTGGGCGCCCATGTTCTCGAACTTGTCGGACAGTTCGATTTCCTTGGCCACCGTCACGCCGTCCTTGGTGATGCGCGGCGCGCCGAAGGCCTTGTCGATAACGACATTACGGCCCTTCGGGCCCAGGGTCACCTTGACCGCGTTGGCCAGGATATCGACGCCCGCGAGCAATCGGGTCCGGGCGTCGGTGCTGAATTTAACGTCTTTCGCTGCCATAGTACTTTTTCCTCAATCTCTGGCTGATGCCGTTACTTCTTCTTTTTGCCGGTGGTCACGATGACCCCGAGAAGATCTGATTCCTTCATGATCAACAGCTCGTCGCCGTCGACCGTGACCTCGGTGCCCGACCACTTGCCGAACAGCACCTTGTCGCCCGCTTCGACGTCAAGGGGAACCAGGGCTCCATCGTCCCGGCGCGTTCCGCTGCCGACGGCGATGATTTCGCCTTCCATGGGTTTTTCCTGAGCGGTGTCGGGGATAATGATCCCTCCCGCCGTTTTTTGATCCTGCTCGACGCGCTTTACCAGAACGCGATCATGCAGCGGCCTGAACTTCATCTTTATTCCTCCGTGAACGTAGCTGTTGTACTTTAAGCGGATGTGTTAGCACTCCACCATAGTGAGTGCCAACGATCTAAGTAGGTTGCCTTCCCTTGTCAAGGGGAAGCATTCCTTTTTGTCGTGGAAACCGCTCAAAAGTCTTGGTTAACGGGATATAACCCCCGCGCCCGCCCGGCGCTTGAGGGGGGACAAACCCAACTGGGCCATTGAGGCCCCGCGAGCCAATGCGAGCGAGCCCAGGGCGTGAACGCGCCCGCCCGGCGCTTGAGGGGCTATTTATTAGCTGGCCCGCTCTGGCGGAAGGCGACGTAGGGGTGCTCGCGGACGGTGGCCGAGTCCCATACGGCGACGTACTTGCCGCGAAAACGCTGGACGTAATCCGGGGTCAGGCCTTCGGGGAGTTCCGCGTGATAGGAAACGATTTTGCCCTTGGGGTTGGCGACGGCCCACTCCCTGGCTCCCTTTTGGCCGATGATATCAAACGTCGTCGTCAGCCGTCCCAGAAAATTGAACTGGCCGTGGTATTTGTTGGAGTGCGCGAGCTTGAAGCCCTGGCGTTCCCAGGCCCCCAGTTTTTGCGATATCTCTTTGAGGTCGAATCTTTCCGCCAACATCGGCCTGAGGCTCAGGTGCAGGCCGACGACGAAAACCGTGGAAAGAACCGCAAGGGAGACGACCTCGGCGGCCCTGGTTTTGAGCGGGCGAAAAGCGATGAACAGTCCGGCGGCGAGAATAAGCCAGCCCCCGGACGGCGAGACGGTTTCCGCCCAGGACGGCAAGGACAGTGGGCCCGCCAGGAGAGGCAGAAGCCCCATCGCCCCGCCGATCAGGGCGAACAGCCCCCCCGGCGCGGCCCTGTCGAACCATGATCCGCCATCGGCCCGCCGTGTTTCAAGAAGGCGTGCGATCACCAAGGCCAGGGCCGGAAAGATGGGCAGAAGGTAATGGAGCTGTTTTCCGCTGATCAGCGAAAAAGCGATGAAAGCGGGCAGGAACCACGAAAGGCAGAACCCGACGCCGGGTTCCTTGAAAACGCACCGAAAGCCGCGCGCCGCGCGCCAAAGGGGCGGCCAGACGGTCCAAGGCAGGAGCAGGGGCGCCAGCACGGCGAGAAACCACCACCAGGACCGTTTGTGGGCGAACGAGTTGACCATGCGTCCGGCCGATTGTCCCCAGAAAATGGCGTCCCGGTAGGCCTCGCCACCCTTGATCGCGGCCGGAACGGCCCAGGCGAGGCCGATGGCGGCGCCGAGCAAAAGAGCCCCGAGAACCCCCAGGTACCAGCGCGGCCAACCGCCCTTGAGGGGCGCATCGCTCCAAAACGGGGCCAGCAAGGCCACGGGAAGGGTATGGAGTAAAATCGCCGGTCCCTTGGCCAGTACGCCGAGACCGATTCCCAGTCCCAAAAGGGCGAAACCGGACACGAGCGCGCCCCGGCGCGCTTTGAGAACCCCGAGAAGGCCGAGCAGGGTGAAGAAGGCGAGCATCATGTCGAACATGGTCAGGGTCGTAAAAAGGGTCCAGAAAACGGCCCCGAAAAGAACGAAGGGCGCGGTCACGGCCAAGGCCGGTAATTCGGGCCATAAGACCCGGCTTAAGCGCGCCGTCAGGAACAGGCTGCCCAGCCCGAAGACCGGCGCCGCCAGGCGGGGCGTGAAGTCATTGACCCCGAAGACGGACCAGCCGAGATGGATCATCCAGAACAAAAGAGGCGGCTTTTGGGAATAGGGTTCCCCGTTGAGGTGGGGCACCAGGAAGTTTCCGTCCCGCCACATTTCCCAGGCGACGGCCAGATACCGGGTTTCATCGACCGGCAGGAACGGCCTCAACGTTATCGCGGCGGCCATGACGACCAGCCAGAGGACCGTCCAAAGGAGAGGGGCTACGCCGGGTTTCAAGGCTCAGGCCGTTTCGTCTGTTTTAGAAGGCGTTCCGTCCGGTTCCCCGTTTTCCCCATTTTCATCAAGCGCGGAGTCGATGCGGTCGTCGAATGTTTTACCGTGACGGTAGCGGCGATAGAGGTATATCCCGAGAAAGACCGAGACAAGGAACAAGCCGACGCCGAAGGTGATGCGGAACCCCGGATCCAGATTAACGCCGCTGCCGATCAGGGCGAAGATGATGGTCTGAGGAATATAACCGAGCGCCGAACCGGCGAGGAAGGGAACCGCCGGGACGTTGGAAACCCCCGCCACCAGACAGGTGAACAGGTTGCTTCCGGCGGGCAGCAGGCGGATCAGCACGGTCATGGAAAAAGGATTTTCGCTCAGGAAAGCGTCGGCCTTGGAGATGCGGCCCTTGAAGCGCTTCGCCACCAGGTCGCGGCCGAGCAGCCTGGAGTACGTGAACGTAATCAGGCATCCGCCCGCCGTCGCCAGGACCGCCAGCGCGGAACCTTCAACGAAACCAAAAGCGTATCCACCCAGGAAGGCGACCAATTGCCGGGGCAGCCCGACGGCGGTGGCCAGCGCGCCGACCGCGACGAACAGGACGTCGCCCATGATCCCCTGTCCCTTGATGCGCGCGTCCACCCAGGCCGTGTCCATCAGCTGGTCCAGGCCGACCGCCTTGACGGCGAACCCGATCGCCACCATCGAGGCGATGACGATCAGGCCCCGGACCAGGACCCGGGTATTGGGGATGAGGGACACTAAATCTTCCTCACTTTGATCCGTCGCCGTCTTCCGAAGCGGCGGGGGCAATGGCCCGCCGGTTCAGCCACATCATCCCGGCCAGGTCGGTGATGCCGACCCACAACCGGTCGAACAGGCCGTACTTGGAAAGGCCCCGCGACCGGGGCCGGTGGTTGACGGGAACGGAAATCACCCGCCCGCCCCGGCGGATCATCAGGGCGGGAAGAAACCTGTGCATGTGGTCGAAGGCGGGCATGTCGAGGAAGGCCTCTTTCGTAAAGACCTTGAGCCCGCAGCCGGTGTCGGGCGTGTCGTCGCCGAGGAGGCGGGAGCGGACCCGGTTGGCGATGCGCGAGGAAAGCCTTTTCAACCACGTATCCTTTCTTTTGGTCCGGTATCCGGCGATGAGAAGCCCGTTCCAGTCTTCTTTCTTGCTTTCGTTCAAAACGGCCAGCAGGCGGGGAATGTCGGCGGGGTCGTTCTGGCCGTCTCCGTCGAGGGTGGCGATAACCGGGGCCCTGGCCGCCTTGACGCCCGTCCTCACCGCGGCGCTTTGCCCGGCGCAATCGGCATGGCGGAGGACCCGGAGGCTCGCAAGCTCGCTGGCCCGGTCGCGCAGAACCCCTTGGGTGCCGTCGGAGCTTCCATCATCGATATAAACGATCTCAAAAACCGTGCTCCGGCCGAGCGCCGCGACGATTTCGTCGATCAACGGATTGATGTTTTCGGACTCGTTGTGGACGGGAACGACGACAGAAAGGTCCGGTTGGATGGAGTCGGAGGAAGATGTCATTCTCGGCCGGTATCAGATTGGCGAACGATCTGCTTCTTACACCGCCCGGGGCCCGTATTAAAGGGCTTTCGGGCGGGCGTCCGCCTAGAGGCCGTCCTTTTCTATTTCCCCGACGATGAAATCGCGGAAGACGGCGATCCTTTTTGAATGACGCAGTTCCTCGGGATAGACGAAATAGGCGTTGAAGCTGGGACCGCGCAACTCGGGCAGGACCTCGACCAGGTTGCCGGTTTCATGGCTCATGTATTCGGGAAGACCGGCCAGGCCGACGCCGCTTTGCACGGCCCTGAAGATACCGTAGATGCTGTTGACCCTGAGCACGGCGGATCGTTTGCGGCCCGGGGTGGCGCCCGCTTCGAGCAACCAGTTGAGATCGGGGGCCGGCGGGTCCGCATCCTCGCCGTAAACGATGATCCGGTGGTCGTCCAGATCCGCGGCTCTTTTCGGCAAGCCGTGGCGTTTGAGGTATTCCGGGGCCGCGAAGACGCGGTGGTGCAGCGTCATCAGTTTTTTCTGAACCAGATCCGGTTGGCGGGGCGGGGCCATGCGGATGGCGACGTCGGCCTCGCGCATGGACAGGTCCAGATCGTTGTCGGCCAGGACCATGGACAGCTCAATATCCGGGTAGAGGGCGAGGAAATCCTTCATGCGCGGCGTCAGCCACACCGAGCCGAAGGCCACCGTGGTCGTGACCCTCAGGGGACCCTGCGAGCGGTCCTTGACTTCACGGATTCTTGCCTCGGCCATGGTCAGTTTGACGAAAACCTCGTGCGCCGTCCGGTAGAGTTCCTCGCCCAGCTCCGTCAGGATCAAGCCGCGCGCATGACGGTGGAACAGCGGCGCGTCCAGGCTTTCCTCGAGGCTGCTGACCTGGCGGCTGACCGCGGATTGACTTAAATTCAGGCTTTCCCCGGCATGGGTGAAGCTTCCCGCTTCGGCGACGGTATGGAAAACGCGGAGCTTGTCCCAATCCATGATAAAGGCCTCCCCATTGCCCGGCCTTGTCGCTTCGTTTAAGCCCCGGTTTCGGTCAGGAAGCGTTCCGCTTCCAGGGCCGCCATGCAGCCGGTGCCCGCCGCCGTAACCGCTTGGCGGTAAATCTTGTCTTGGACGTCGCCGGCGGCGAACACGCCGGGCACGGATGTCGCCGTGGTCCCCGGCGTGGTCAGGAGATATCCTTCCCCATCCATGTCGAGCCGGTCCGTAAAAAGGCCCGTGTTCGGCGTATGGCCGATGGCGATAAAAACGCCGTCGAGCGAAACGTCGCTTGTCTCGCCCGTCTTGACGTTCCTGACCCGGATGCCGGTGACGCCGAGGGGGTCTTCCTCGCCGAGGATTTCATCCAAAACGTTGTCCCAGAGGATCTCCACCTTGTCGTTGGCGAGGATGCGGTCCTGGAGAATTTTCTCCGCCCGCAGTTCGTCCCGGCGGTGAACGAGGGTCACCTTGGAGGCGTGGTTGGTCAGGTAGATCGCTTCCTCGACCGCCGAATTGCCGCCGCCGATCACGGCCACTTCCTTGCCCCTGAAGAAAAACGCGTCGCAGGTGGCGCAGGCCGAAACCCCGAAGCCCATGAATTTTTGCTCGCTTTCCATGCCGAGCCAGCGGGCGCTGGCCCCGGTGCAGATAATCAGCGTATCGCCCGTATACGCATCGCCCGAGTCGGCGTTCAGGGTGAAGGGGCGTTTGGCGAGGTCCGCTTCGACGATCAGGTCGTCCATGAGCGTCGCGCCGACGTGTTCGGCCTGTCGGTTCATCTGTTCCATCAGCCAGGGGCCCTGGACGGCCTCGGCGAAACCGGGATAGTTCTCCACATCCGTGGTGATGGTGAGCTGCCCGCCCGGCTGCATTCCCTTGACGAGGATCGGTTCCAAGTTGGCGCGGGCGGCATAGATGGCGGCGGTGTAACCGGCCGGCCCCGAGCCGATAATGAGGACCTTGCTGTGATGTGTGGACGGCATGGCGATGGCGTTTCCAGTGTTCTGTTCGAAGCGCGTATAGAATAGGGAGGGCCCCGCGGGGCCGCAATGGCCCAGTTAGGGGTTAACGCCCCCCGGGCGCCGGGCGGGGCCGTTCGCGCTCAGTGTTTGCCGCCCCCTCAATCGCCGGGCGGGCGCGTTCGCGCCCTTAGGCTTTCGCCGCAG
>VAPH01001971.1_pt1 | contig 20009 bp, 21 predicted proteins | sample 3393861 | NCBI WGS metagenome assembly VAPH01 (sample SAMN08290439, study PRJNA428436) | hydrothermal vent metagenome | isolation source: Deep-sea hydrothermal vent chimney | place: Atlantic Ocean: South-mid Altantic Ridge | reverse complement strand
TTCTCCTTGCCGTTCTGTAACTTTATGGTCTGCTGGATGATACGCTATTGCGTATAAAGGCCACAAACCGTTGCGCCCAGTGGTTAGCTGAGGTATCGCGCAAATGTGCGTAGCTGGCCAGCAGGTTTTTATAAACAATACCGTCGTGCTGGCCGTCAATGCCGGTTCCGCGTATGACCCGGTAGGCGAAATTCAGCGCCTCTGTGTTTTCAAGCGCAGAATAATGGAACTCATGGCCGGGAATAATATGCGGTTTTTGCACTTCAGTCGTCATCGGCCAGAGGTGTTTTTCTGTTTCGGTCAGCTGTATATAACCGCGTCCCTGTGGTGTTTCATACATGCGGGTGTCGGCAGGAATTACACCGACCATTTCATGACGCTGATCACGCCACTGGATGCAGCGGCTCAGGTACATCAGGCCGCCACACTCAGCATAGGCGGGCATGCCATTTTCGATCGCATTATAGATGTTTTCCCGCAAACGCCGGTTGTCTGAAAGCGCCTGCATATTGGCTTCAGGGAACCCCCCACCGATAAACAGGGCATCACAGTCGGGCAGGCATGTGTCCTCCAGGCTGTCGAAGAAAACCAGCTTTGCCCCAGCGGCTTCCAGCGCTTCGAAGTCCTGTGGATAATAAAAGCCAAATGCGGCATCACGGGCGACGGCAATACGCACCCTGGGTCCGTCATCCGGGGGTGAACTGCGCGTAAACTGATAGGCTGGCAGCTCGGGTGCTGTTGCAGCAATCTGCGCCAGTCTCTCCATATCCACCTGCTCGGCGATAAGGCTGCCGATTTGCGCAACCTTGCTGTCAGCCTCTCGGGTTTCATTACTCGGGATCAGGCCCAGATGCCGCTCATTAATCTGTAGTTCCGGGTTGTGATAAACCGCACCGACGACAGGTACATCTGTGTAATGTTCAATGACTGCGCGCAGTTTGCTTTCATGCCGGCTGCCGCGGATTTGATTGAGAATGACTCCTGCGATATTGATGTCCGGTTCGAAATTCTGATAACCCAAAATCAGCGGCGCTATACCGCGGGTGACACCCTGCACATTGATTACCAGAATAACCGGTGTTCGTGTCAGCTGAGCCAGGGCAGCATTGCTGTTGCTGCCTTCAATATCCAGGCCATCGTAGAGACCCTTGTTACCTTCAATAATGGAAAGATCGGCGCCCTTTGAATACCGGTCCAGGGTTGCCAGTATTTCATCATGATGCATGGTATAAAAATCCAGGTTGTGGCAGTCGTGTCCACAGGCACGGCTCAGCCACATGGGATCAATATAGTCAGGGCCTTTTTTAAATGACTGGACGCTTTTACCCTGCGAACGAAAGGCCGCACAGAGTCCAACACTGAGGGTGGTTTTGCCTGAAGATTTGTGGGCAGCAGAGATAAGAAGACGGTTCATTTATTCCTTGAGGAAAAATTCCCGGAGTGTGCCGATAGCTTGATTTAACCGCAAAGGGCGCAGAAAAATTATAAATAACCTCTGCGTACCTCCGCGACCTCTGCGGTTAAATAAAGTATTTAGTCCAATGGGTGTTATCTTACCCTGGAATAATTACTTGTGGTTTGGGTCAACCACCTCATCAGCCAGGCTCTCAGGCAGGAAGCGCAACACCTTGATGGCCAGTGCAACGGTGATCATGGCCGTGGCCATGCCGCCCAGACCCAGCATGACTTCCGGCAGAGTCGGAGCATAGTGATTGACGATGCCATCAAAGAAGCTGCTGTCGACTTCCATACCGGGGAACAGTACCAGTGGGTAAGCTTGTCCACCGATGATGATGACATACATCTGCGCCATGCCGCCAAGGATAATCAGCGCTGCGGCCAGTCCTACCAGGGTTCTGGATTTCCCCCAGCCTGGATGATAGAGGAGGGCAAGCGGAACCAGACTGCCAAGTAGAACCTGGCCAATCCAGAACAGTTTTGTATAAATACCACCGTTCATCAGGATAAAGGCTTCGACACCGCTGTGTTCTGCAGCATAGAGGTTGGTCAGGTGCTTGACGATGACAAAGAAGAGCACAGCCGCAACAAATATACCGAGCAGATTTTTTAGACGATTAAAAATCGCATCTCCCAGCGGTCTGCCGGTCCAGTTACAGGAGGCCAGCAGTACCAGCAGGAATATCGCCAGGCCGAAAGAGAAGGACATGACAATAAACATCGGCGCCATGATAGCGGCATCATAGGCCTGACGAGCGACCAGGAAACCAAAAATAGAACCAGTACCTGTTGTTAGTGCAAGACGCCAGATGAAGGCGGCAAAGCCTGCATATTTGCTGTAAGGGTTCAGGCTGCGCTGCATCATGGTCCAGACATAGATACCGACGATCAGGAAGAAGCCGTTATACAGGATCATGTTCCAGGCAAAAATCGACTTGAAGTTATAATAGGTCATGGCAATGATAAGCCGATCAGGGCGCCCCAGATCGAGCACCAGAACCATCAGACCACCGACCAGTAATGCGAGAGCCAGCAGCCCGGAAAGGCGCGCCAGTGGCTTGTAGGCGGTTTTATGAAACACTGAAGAAATGGAGGCGATGTTCAAGGCTCCGGATGCCGCGACAATCAGGAATACCGCGAACACATGCGGCATGCCCCAGACAATCTGGTTAGTCATGCCGGTAACATAGTGTCCATGGTGTTCCATGTAATAGGTTGAACCAAGCGCGGCGAGTATGAAAATACCCAGGAAGCCAAGCAATGCCAGATAACCTGCACTGCGGCCTTCAATTTCCACAAAGTTTGCTTTTTTCATTATGCCGTTAACCTACTATAAATGTTTATTTAGATACCCTGATAACGAACGCCGGTATTCAAACCAAGATCCGCACGAATCTGTTTGCCACCATATTCAGCCAGGCGTTTTGATATTTCACTATCTGGATCATTCAGATCACCAAATAGCATGGCGCCATGTTCAGCCTTATTGCAGGCTTCGACACAGGCCGGTATTCCATCACGATCAACCCGGTGTACGCACAGGGTACATGCTTCAACTGTTCCCTTTCCTCGCGGTGCCCATATTTTCTGATCTTCAACGTCTTCATGTACGAAAGAACGCGCCTTGTAAGGGCAGGCCATCATGCAATAACGGCAACCGATACAGATATGCCGGTCAACCAGAACGATACCGTCAGCGCGTTTGAAAGAAGCACCGGTTGGACAGACATCGACACAGGGCGGATTTTCACAGTGTTGACACATCATGGGCAGTGACATGACATGGCCGGTCTGCTTATCTGTAACTTTAAGTTTGCGAATCCACTGCACATCCGTTTCTGGACGATTATGTCCTTTTAGTCCATTTTCAGTATTGCAGGCGGTGACGCAATCATTACAACCGGTTGAACATTTAGTGCTGTCAATGAGCATGCCCCAGCGAACTTTACTGCTAACGGCTTCTGCATCGGGTTTGGCCTGTGCAACTTGATACAGCATCACACCTGGAACAATAGTCAGCCCTGCGCTTGCCGCAGCAGAGCCCAGAAACTTACGTCGTGACAAGTCTGTATTTTGTGACGATTCTTTATGCGACATTATTTTGCATCTCCAGATGGCAAGACGTCATTCGAAGCAAATTTTTCATGACCTTCTGGCAGGGACTGTTTGTTTGAGCTTTGTGACGGATAGGCGCTCTGTGGTTTGTCATTATGGCATTGGAAACAGTCAATCGTGACAGCTGCATAATTATGACAACTACTGCAGAAGTGTTCGCTTTCGCCAAACTTTGCATAGTCACCATTCTTATCTGCTGACACATGACATTCAACACATTCAGCCAGGCTGTATTTTTTGGTCCGAATGCCTCTACGCATGGTGTCATCGCGTTGATGCAGCAGATACTCCATATGGTTTTTGCGCATATCGTTAACGGGATTGACGCAACCATATTCCGCTGTTGCCTTTTCTTTTGCTTTTGGCACCGTAGGTAGATCACCTTCAGCAAAAAGACTAAGGGGCAGGGTTAAAATTAACCCTGTCAGTAACAGCTTTAGCTTTCTCTTGTGTAGTCCAACTGACACTATTCAGTCCTCAGTTTGATTATTCACCCATTGCCATGTCGATGTAGCCAGTCGGGCATACATCAGCACAGATGTGGCAACCAATGCACTTGGAATAATCGGTTGCAACGTAACGGCCCATAGTTTTTTCACCCTTGGGTACACGGTAGACGGCATCCTGTGGGCAATAGATAACACAGTTGTCACATTCAAAGCACATACCGCAGCTCATGCAACGATCAGCCTCGGCAATCGCATCTTCATCACTCAGGCCCTTCATGCGTTCATGGAAATGACCTAGCACCTGATTGGCATCAGGAACATCTTCAGAACGTATATGCCGCGGGCTGTACTCGAAATGTCCAAGGAATAATTTGTCTGTTGAAATAATTTCATGTGCAGAACGATCATCGAAATTATGCACAGCAAAATTATGCTCGGCGGTGCCCCATTCACTCTCATGGCTGTAGCTTTCTGGATCCAGGCCTGCCTCATGCAGTTTTTCCAGTAGACTAAAGTGATGCTTGTCAACTTTTGGACGCTTGCCCAGGTTCTCATGTTTCAGGTAGTTATCGATACTTTCAACCGCAATTGAAGCCTGACCAATAGCTGTAGTCAGCAGGTGAGGGCGTACGATATCACCAGCAACAAAGTGGCCTTCCTTGCCGGGAACCTGATAATTAGCGTCGGCATCAATAAGGGTGCGCTCATTACCCATGGTTTCGAAGCCATCCAGTTTACCGCCCTGACCAATTGCTGCTACCAGCAGGTCACAGGGGATATCGTATTCGCTGCCTTCAATCGGAGTTTTACCGTTTTCTTCGAGCTTGACTACACGCAGAGCTGTAGCATGGCCGTTATCATCGAGGATAACTTCAACAGGACTCACGCAACTGACGATTTCAATACCTTCGCGGGCTGCATCATCAATTTCGTGCTGCGCAGCAGGCATATTTTCAATGCTGGAACGTGATAACAGCATAACATCCGCTGGCTCTGGTTTTGCAGAAGCGGGGAGAGCCTGAGTTGCGGCGCCTGTAATCACATCTTCAACAGGACTTTTTTCGACTACATCAGCAATGTGGCCAAGGCGGCGTGCAACGGAAGCCACGTCGATAGAAGTATCGCCACCACCGATAACGACAATTTTCTTCGGTACAACCTTAAGGGCGCCTTTATTAAAGGCTTCCAGAAAATCAACACCAATGACAGCATTCGCTGCCTTGTCTGCACCGGGAACGGGTATCTGGCGGCCGGCCTGAGCACCAATGGCCCAGAGAACAGCATCATAATCCTTTTCTATTTGTTCCAGCGTGATATCTTTTCCAACCCAGGTGTTTAGTTTGATTTCAACACCCATACTGGTGATTCGTTCGATCTCACCGTCCAGAACATTGCGCGGCATACGATAACCTGGAATGCCGTATTTCATCATTCCACCCAGTGTGTCGTGGTTATCAAACACAGTACAGGCATGGCCGATGCGGCGCAGTTGATATGCAGCAGCCAGGCCGGCGGGACCACCACCGATAATGGCAACTTTTTTGCCGCTGTCTTTGTCGGCACTGGCAAAGGTGAATTTTTCAGAAAGCGCGGAATCACCGATGAATTGCTCAACGGCGTTGATGCCGACAAACTCTTCAACTTCGTTTCGGTTACAACCATCTTCACAGGGCGCTGGGCAAACGCGACCCATTACGGAAGGGAAAGGGTTGGCGTCTGTTGAACGACGAAAGGCATATTCTTTCATGCTTACGCCTTCTGGGGGTTGTTCGATGCCGCGAACAATGTCGAGCCAGCCACGAATGTCTTCGCCTGCGGGGCAACTGCCCTGGCAGGGTGGAGTACGGGTGACATAGGTCGGGCATTTGTGCGAGGTATCTTCCTTGAAGATTTGCTCTGCCATTGAGCCCCATTCGCTGTCACCTTCCTTGTAACGAAGGAAGGTTAATTTATCATTTTGCATATCATCACGGGATGTTGCCATGCCTGTTCTCCTGTGCAATTAATACGGTATCGCGTACCGCACATAAGTATAATTCTGGTTAATTATTCTTCGTCACTATTATCTTTATCGTCTTCGTCTGAATCATCTTCACTGGGCGCGCCGGTTAAAATGATGGCATCACTGACGAGTTGATGGACACTGACAATCTGATCCATGCTAAAGCCATAATAGGGTAGTACCTTGGTGAACTGACTCTTACAGATGGCGCAAATTGCAGCCATATGTGTAACGCCACCTTCATCGGTTACTGTTTTCAGGGCCTGTGCACGGGGCAGGGCGCCTTTGACGCGGATCTCCATGAGATCATCGGTCAGCAGACCGCCACCGCCGCCGCAGCAGAAGGTGGCTTCACCAATGGTATCGACCGGCATATCAACATAGTTGTTACATGCGGCCTTGATAACGGCGCGGGGGATATCGAACTGACCACCCGGCTTGTCGCCCATCCGGGTTGCACGCGCTACGTTGCAGGAATCATGGAAAGTCAGGGTCATATGATCATTTTCGGACTTGTCGAACTTCAGCTTGTTCTGCTGAATTAGATCGTAGGTATATTCACAGATATGCTGCGGCACCGGGTAACGGGGATCGAGAAAATCGAAAGGACCCGCCAGCGTATTAAGGAAGGCATAAGCCACACGCCAGGCGTGTCCACATTCACCGAAGACAATACGTTTGACGCCCAAATCAATGGCAGCTTTGCGGATACGCAGGGCAATCTTCTGCATGTTTTCGTAACTGCCGATAAACATACCAAAGTTACCGGCTTCAGAAGCATAGGAACTCATTGTCCAGCTGGCGCCGGCTTCATGGAAAACCTTGGCATAACCAATCAGGCCATCGACATGAGGTTCAGCGAAGAAATCAGCAGAAGGAGTGACCAGCAGGATTTCGGCACCTTTTTGATCAAGCGGGAATTTAACCGCCACACCGGTATCTTCTTCGACTTCTTCTTCCAGCCCTTCGAGCGTATCTTCCAGTGCGCGCTGGGGCAGGCCGAGGTTATTACCAATTATGAAAACCTTGCCCATGATTTCGTTACAGTATTTCTGGCCGATGCCGACACTGTCCATGATTTCACGCGCGGCCATAGAGATTTCAGCGGTGTCGATGCCATAAGGGCAATAAACAGAACAGCGGCGGCATTGTGAGCACTGATGGAAGTAAGTGTACCAGTCATCCAGTACTTCTTTAGTCAGATCAACTGCGCCTACAAGTTTTGGAAAATATTTGCCGGCGAAAGTGAAATAGCGTCGGTAAACCTTGCGCAATAGATCCTGTCGCGCAACCGGCATATTTTTTGGATCGGCAGTACCGATATAGTAGTGGCACTTGTCAGTACAGGCGCCGCATTTTACGCAGGCGTCCAGATAGACCTGAAAAGAACGATAACGGCTTTTCAGATCAGACATTTTGTCCAATGCTACCTGCTGCCAGTTCTCAACCAGTTCACCTGGATAGCCCAGAGGCTCCTGAAACTGTGGTTTTGCAATATATGGGGCGCTGTGCGCCATAGTCCCTTCAACGTATTTCGGGACTTCCAGCGTTTCTTTTAATTCAGGTACTTCAAAGTCTGCCACATCAGTGTCCTCAAACGTATGCGTAAGAAGTGTTCAACTTATTTTGCCTTCTCTGCTTCAAGTTCAGCAGCCCAGGGCGCCAGATGACGTTTTTCACGTGGATTGTCAATCTGGTTACGAGTCGGACTAAAGAATATGCCAGGTGCATGCAGCAACTTGCTGATAGGGAAAATAATCATCAGTGTTGCAACCAGTCCCAGATGGATAAGCAGAATGGGATCTTCTGGCAGTGGCTGAAAACTAAACGTCATCAGACCGGAGAAAAATGCTTTAACGGCAACGATATCGGTATGACTGACAAATTTCATCAAGGCACCGCTAGTTGCGATGGAGATCAGTAATGCCAGCATCAGATGATCAGACGGTGAGCTAATGTAGCGCACACGATCAACCAGGATGCGGCGTGCCCAGAGTCCGCCCAGTCCTGCCAGCATGGCGAAGGCGGCATATTTACCAAAGGGCTGAATCAGCGGAACCCAGAACCAGATAATGCTGGTGTTATCGACAAAATAACGGAAGTGCCGCAGCAGAATAAGCAGGAGTGAGACATGGAACATCCAGCCAAAGATCCAGATCCATTTATTGGATTTGAACAGACTGGAAAACAGCACGACTTCACGCGCCATTCTCAGAACAACACCTGTTTGGGTAACCGGCGCCGGGGTCGTGGCAATCTTTAGCGGAGCAGGCGTACGCCAATACTGGCGAATCTTATAAAACAGGCCAGCAACGAGTATTGTGGTCGCGAGATAAAACAATATCGCATAGGATACGGACAAAGCCGACATGCCAGTGCTCCCTCTAAATTCAGAAGAAAATGTTAACTAATTTTTAAAACAGGACAGGAGTTAAAACTCCTGTCCTCGAGTCTGCAATTATACGCAGCCAGTAGGCTTGGGCAGACCGGCGTATTTACATGCCTGCTTACCTGGGCCATAAGGGAACAGTTCATACAGGTACTTGCTGTTACCTTTATCCTTACCCAGTTTTTTGCCAATTGCCTTGGTCAAAACACGTACGGCAGGAGCAATCTGATACTCTTCGTAGTATTCACGCAGGAAGTTGATAACTTCCCAGTGAGCGTCAGTGAGTTCAGCATCTTCAAGTTTAGCCATAACGTTGGCAACTTCAGGTTCCCATTCATTCAGATCAGCCAGGTAACCTTCTTCATCAGTTTCCAGGGTCTTACCGTTTACTTCAATACTCATCTCGAGTTCTCCTCAGTTCAAATTACAAAATAAAATTAAAGCCAGGATTGGACTTTGTTATTTTCAACAGACAGTTTCACAAAACCGCTATAATCAACAACCGTGACGCCGTCAATCAGACGACTTTCATCCACACCACGTGCCTTCAGGTCAGAACCTAGAACAAAGAAGCTCAGATCCTTCATCGCATTTTCAACCATACTGCTCGCACTGGTGCCTTTGGTTGCACCATAGACACCATCTTCGATCAGAATGACAGAACCACCTTTTGTCGCCAGGCGGATGCAGGATTCAAGTGCACCACGCTCAAAAGGTGATTTATTTATTGTGTGTAACATAGGCATTGTTATTCCCCTCTAGAAGCTCAATACAACGTCTTGCTGATCCATAATCTCGGCCAGCTCAGCTGATGAAACAACATGAATGGAATCCTTCTCTGCCCAGTCATCATCTTCATCTTCATAAGTAAGCTTAAGAAGATCATCCACTGTCAGGCCACGCGCCTCCAGCGATTCTTTTTCAACATAAATCTTGTTGATGTCATAATCGCCCAGTGCATTATAAGTAGGTGAGAAGTTCTTGATGCCAAGTTCACTGGTATCCTGACCTTTGGCAATCTGGTAAACACCATCATCACAAAATATCAGGCTTACGTCCTGTTCGAAAGCAGCACTGATCAAAATAACTTCAAGGGACTCCCAGGCGTAGATCGTTCCGTAAGGGGCTTTACGATTTACAAAGAGGAACTTTTTCGTATCAGACATTTCGTTTCTCCTTCTAATCGCCGAACACTACGAGACGATCACTCTGGATGCCCGCTTCAATTAATTGACCAAGACCGGAAATACGGAAACCGGGAGCAATATTATTGCCATCCATACCATTACGTTCCTGTTCACCCTCATCAACAATACCGCGACGTTGTGCAGCAGCAACGCAGACCACCAGATCGAGATCATGTTTTTCCGCCAGTTCAGACCAGGCGTTGACGATGTTACGGTCATCCTGCGGTGGCGTAGTGTAACGAGTACCGTTATTCACACCATCATGATAGAAAAACACACGAAAGATTTCATGGCCCGCTTCAATCGCGGCGCTGACAAAGTTCAGCGCCGTGGTTGAAGCCTCATGCGTATAGGGACCTTCATTAATCTGTATACCAAACTTCATATAAGATTCCCTTAGAAACGAATGTGGGTAGAAGCATTCAGGCTGTTACGCGCCCCACGCCAGTTATCAATGTGATACTTGGTGAAGGGCAGACCGGTAACTTCGAAGAAACGCGGCCAACCGATGCGCTCAATCCAGTCGTTAATACGTTCCCAGTCCTTGGCGCCTTCTTTGTAGGCCTTGAGGATCTGCTTAACGATAGCAGTTGCTTCCGGCCAGCGCGGCGGGTTATTTGGAACACCGGCAGCAACCAGACGCTGGAAGGTCGGTTTGCTACGCGCATTGGAGTGATTACCACCAACCCAGATAGCCAGTTTAGAGTGTTCCGGGTGGTTGATCTGCATGGGCGGGCAGGGCGGGAAGCATGCGCCACAGCAGATGCATTTCTTCTCATCCACTTCAAGAGAAGGCTTGCCATTGACCATGGCAGGACGAATAGCAGCAACCGGACAACGGGCAACAACTGTCGGACGTTCGCAGATGTTACCAACCAGGTCGTGGTTGATTTTCGGCGGCTTGGTGTGCTGAACGTTAATTGCAATATCACCCTGACCACCACAGTTAATCTGGCAGCAGGAAGTGGTGATATGCACACGGTTCGGCATGTTGCAGTTTTTGAAATCATCAATGAGTTCATCCATCATGGATTTAACCACGCCGGATGCATCAGTACCGGGGATGTCACAGTGCAACCAGCCCTGGGTGTGAGCAATCATTGCAACCGAGTTGGCAGTACCACCGACAATGAAGCCAGCATCTTCAAGTGCCTTGATCAGCGGCTCAACCTTGCTTTCTTCATCGGTCATATACTCGATGTTGCTGCGCAGGGTAAAGTGAATATAGCCGTCGGCGTACTTGTCACCGATTTCGGTCAGTTTGCGCAGCGTGTATACATCCAGAATGCGCTGGGTGCCGGCTTTAACGGTCCAGATTTTGTCGCCGCTGTGGGCAACATGAAGCAGCACGCCAGGACGTGGATGCTCATGGTATTTCCACAAACCAAAGTTTCTGCGCATCACAGGGTGCATGTACTGAAATCCGTCAGGACATCCGGATTCAATTGGCGAACGCATGTCTGCTAGTGCCATGTTTATCTCCTGATTTCGTTAATTATTAAATTAATTAGTAAAATATCGGTTAGCGATTAGCTGGCAGCCTGTTCGGCTTTGCGGGCAAACCATTTTTCGGCTTCTTCATCCCAGCCATCCATACGAACATAGGAACACTGACGTGGCGCGGAAATCATGTTCGGGTCAACTTCAACACCAACACCTTCGAGATAGTTAACCAGGCCGATACGTTCGATCATTTCACCGGTGCGTTCATGTTCCAGCGCATTTTCAGCAAAGAAGTCAATCATCTCACTGGCCAGCTCTACCAGTTCTTCATAATCTTCCAGTGTTTCCAGTTTTTTGAAGGGAACAACAACAGTACCCATCAGATCACCAATCTTCAGTGTACGTTTACCACCAATAAGAATGGTAACGCCTTTGTCATCCCCAGGAGACAGTGCTTTGGTCATAACATTCAGGCAGTGCATGCAGCGCACACATTCATGGTTATCAACAGTCAGGGTGTTATCGTCATTCAACTTCATGCAGTTGGTCGGGCAACGGCTGGTGACGTTATCCAGCACATAGTCACGACCTTTAAGCTCAACGAAAGCTTTAACTTCATCCTGATCGATTTTCATTTCATCACGCCAGGTGCCGATTACAGCGAAGTCGGCGCGTTCGATGGCATTCTGGCAGTCATTCGGGCAACCGGATACCTTGAACTTGAATTTGTAAGGCAGAGCAGGGCGATGAACGTCATCGACGAATTCATTAACCAGATGACGGTGAATACCGTGTTCGTTACAGCAGGACTGTTCACAGCGGGCTGCACCGACACAGGACATCGCGGTGCGTACGCAAGGACCGGCGCCGCCAAGATCCCAGCCGTATTCGTTGATTTCGTCAAAGAAGTTCTGAGTACGTTCGGTATCAGTACCGATGAACATGATGTTACCAGTCTGGCCATGGAAGGTTACCAGACCGGAACCATTCTTTTCCCAGCTGTCGCACAACTGGTTCAGCATGTCGGTGGTGTAATGGTTACCTGCCGGTGGCTGAACGCGAATGGTGTGAAATTCTTTTGATTCAGGGAAGGCGTCAGCGACTTCGGAGAAACGAGGAATGATGCCGCCGCCATAACCGAATACAGAAACCGTACCACCTTTCCAGTAACCTTTGCGGGTTTCATAGGAATGTTCAAGCTGCCCCAGGAGGGAACCAACTACTTCATTGATGCGTGAATCGGGGTGATCGTCTCTAAGACGTTTGAAACCGGATATAAAACTGGGCCAGGGACCATTTTCCAGCTCGTCCAGCATCGGGGTTTCATAAATCTTTTTCGCCATGGTGTTCTCCTTAAAAGGGGTAACCTGTTTTATTAAAGTGAAAAGACATATCTTTTCTTACATCAACCTCACGCCTTGTGGGGGTTGAGCCGTTTGTTTCCAGTTGGCCGCAAGTTTATTGCGCAAATCTGTGTTCCGAAACCTCACTGATGGGGTGAATTGCCTACCCCCTCTTATCCCAAAGGGGATATGGTGAATCGCCTGTTTCTGCGAGTGCATACTGCCAATCTGTCCCAATCTCATACCCCTGCAAACATAAGTATATGTTAATATTGGAAATATCTTACTATATTGCAAGCTGGATATTCAGTTTGTGGCCTGTGAGTGCTTTAATCTCCTCCGCCATCGCCAAACTGATTCTATTCAATATGCCAGGTAAATTTAGTTAGCTATGCGATTTGGCCACAGGAACTACGAGCCGGATGCAAGTTCTGAAAGTTGTTTACCCTGCACTTCGTGTGCGCATTCTACTCAGGAACCAGATAAATGCAAATATTGAAGTCTGCCCCACAAATGCCCTGGTTGCCTGCAGTCGGGCGCTTCAGTCTGAAGGATAACGAGGCCTATCAGCGCTGGCGGGATGAGAAGTTGAGCGATTATCCGACAAATACGGCCGATCTGCTGGTAGAGATTGAAGATCCCTTTGAACTGACGACGGCGGAAACCGCTGCAATTGTCGAGCGTTGTCGAAAAACCAATATGGTTGTGTATCAGTTCAAACACCCTTGCGGTGATCCGACCGACAAGGCGCGGGTAAAAAAACTCGGTGAGCAACTGGGACTGCAACGCTTCGATAGTAACCTTTGTGCTGACAATGATAGCATCACCTCACTCAAGGTTGTTGCCGGTGGACGCCATCATACCTATATTCCCTATTCGAATCATAAAATAAGCTGGCACACCGATGGTTATTACAACACGCTGGATCAGCAGATTCATAGCGTATTGCTGCATTGTGTCAGCCCGGCAGCCCGAGGCGGTGGCAATGCGCTGCTGGATCCGGAAATTGCCTATATCCACTTGAGAGACAGCAATCCTGACTATATATATGCACTGATGGATCCACAGGCGATGACCATCCCGGCCAATGAAGAGCAGGGTGAGATTGTTCGTGGCGCACAGTCAGGGCCGGTTTTCTCTGTCGTCGATGAGCATCTGCATATGCGCTATACCGCACGCACGCGCAGTATCGAGTGGAAAGGCGACGAGATAGTCCAGGCGGCGAGAGAATGTCTGGTGGCATTTATGAACAGCGACTCCGGCTATATTTTCCGGCACAAGCTTGAGCCTGAGCAGGGATTGATCTGCAACAATGTGCTGCATGATCGCAGCGCATTCGAAGATGAGGGCGAACCACGCCTGCTCTATCGAGCACGGTATTTTGATCGGGTTCAATCGTTCTAAGGAAACGCTGATTAATTCCGTTCATCCTGAGCGAAGTCGAAGGATGTAATATTTAAGATACTGAATTTTTTTGAATTCGGTATTCATGGTTCGACAGCCTGTCCTGAGTAACATCGAAGGGCTCACCACGAACGGCGGAATTAATCAGCGTTTCCCTAAATTATTTTAATAAAGCCATATAGAGCTTTATTCAACATTCAACCCAAATAGGGATAAAATACATGCTCTGGCTAAGTGAATTATTGATGCAACACCATGAACTGGACAACTTTGATGCTCTGGTCAAGGCGATTGAGGAAAAAGCCCAACAGGGTGAACGGTTTTTCAGCATGGACGTAAAGCCACCTTATCTGGATACCCCGGAAAATTGGGAAGAGCGGCTTGAAGCTATTTTCACCAGCGTGAAAAACTAAAAGGTTCGAACTATGAAGCAAAGCTTCTGGACAGAAGAGAAAGACAGCCAGATCCGCAATATTATCTCCGATGAGGTAATGGACTATGTCTTTGCCATCAACTGCAAATGTCTGCCCTACGAGCATATGTTCGATTTGCACCGGGCTCTGCAGAACGCGTTGCCCTGGCTGGACGAAGAAAGCAGAGCCGCGATTCACCCAATATACGGTGCGGAATCTGGTAATGGCTGGCTACGCCCGGAAGGTTCGACGGGTGAATTGATGTTCATTTCACAGCGGCAGAAGTTAGTTCTGCGCATGCCCAAAACTCGACAGGCTGAAATGGAAAATCTGGTCGGCCAAACGCTGGACATTAATGGACACGCCCTGACGCTGGGCAAAATGGAGTCCCGCCTGCTGAGTGATTCCTCAATCATTTTTGCCCGCTACGTGGTAAGCGATGAAGGCCTGGATGAAACCGCCTTTCTTGAACAGGCAGTGACACAGATGCAGGCTATGAATATCCGTGTACGCAAGATGCTGGCGGGCATGGAACGGAAAATAGTGACCCCCGACGGGATATTGCACACTCGCAGCTTGATGCTGGCAGATCTGGAACTGGATGAATCTGTTCAGATGCAGCAACAGGGCCTGGGTAGCCACCGGCATCTCGGTTGTGGGCTGTTTGTACCTCAAAAGGGGATAAAGCCAGTCAATCCAGATGGCTAAACGCTGGAAAATTGTAGGATGCGGCTGAGGCTGCGAAGAATGAGCAGGTGAAGCGCATCGATCGCGAATGATGTGCTTCGTTGAAGCTCAGCGCATCCTACGAACTGAATTTTATTTTATCATTTTACTATTTTATAGGAGAAAAGCATGGGAATCGAAGTTAACGGCAGTACCGTTGAAACCACTGAAACGGGCTATCTGGTTGATCACAATGCCTGGAATGAGGATGTTGCCAAAGTACTGGCCGAATCGGAAGGCCTTGAGTTAACCCAACAGCACTGGGATGTGATGGCTTATCTGCGCGATGAATACATTAACAATAACGCCAACCAGCCCAACGATCGCAACATGAACAAGGCCATGTCCGAAAAATGGGGCCACAAAGTCTCATCCAAGGAACTCTATGATCTGTTCCCGGGAAAACCAAGCAAACAGGCTGGCATGATTGCGGGTTTGCCGGAAACCCGTCGCAAAGGCGGTTACTAGGCCGCATAGACCAAAGTGGATATAGATATGGGGAGTGGCGACTGGTAAATTTCGCCCCACGGAAATAAAGTCCACCTAATTTTTTAATATGCCTTAATATTCAGGGGTAATAACATGAGTGAAAAAGCTAAATTGATCAGCAAGATGCTGGAAATGCAGAAGAAATTTATCGCCTATGAACAGGAAAATGGCGTCACTATGGCTGACATGTATGCCGCCAAAGACGGACATACTCTGCAGAACTACCGTGAAGAGTACGCCGAGCTGGCCGCCAAGGTCAATGCCATAGCGCACGAAGAAAAAGGTTCCAAGCGTTTCTATTAATTTTCAATAGAAAAGTCAGGAATCAGAAAAAGCCGTCATTACTGACGGCTTTTTTTATTTCAGCTAGAAAATGCAGGTTGAGCAGAGCAAAGCGAAGCCCAACGTTGCACAGAGGTTTTGTTGGGCTTCGTTGCACTCAGCCCATCAACCTACATTGCTATCCAGGAAAAAATCCTATAATTCTGCCCACATCCTGAATAGATTGGCGTAGATGCCGTCCTGTCGTCATTTCAGGTAAACTATGCAGTTGATTAAACTGAGTTAAATATAAGATTCGAAGGTGTAACCATGATACTCAATGTTGTGATCGATGGCCAATCCATGCGCCTGAAAATAGAGGAAGAGATGCTGCTTGAGGCGCGTGATTTTTTTCAGAAAATGGATGCCGATATGGATAAGGGCTGGCAGATGAGTTTTAGCTGGATAGATCATCCCACCCCTGTCCAGCGTTGCCAGATTGCCGCAGACAAACTCTATGGCGCCTATGAAAATGAAAACCAGAAACTGATGATGATGATGGCGGCCTACATTCTTTACAAACTTCCCGGCATTACCGAAATCCATGTTTCCACCAACGGTAATATGAACGAAACCGAGGTGGTGGTCCCTTCCCCCAGTGTTCCTTGAGAATAGCTTGCCCGTTCAGAAACAGGGCTTTTCCTACAGCAAAGATTTCACCGCTTGTATTCCAGCTGGGGATTGATTTTATCAAATCAGCACTGCTGTCTATGTTCCAGAAGGGTCCCTCAACGCGATAATTTAATTAAACAGATCCAGACTACATGCCGATAACTGATCCTGTCAGACTCATTCTATTGATTTCTAAATTGCGGGACTAAACCAGTGAATTTGTTGAGAACAAGCATGAAAAACTTAACAAAGTGAATTAAAGCATTATGTTACGTAGAATAATTAATGTTAATCCTCATCCTAAATCAAATTCTCGGACCCACGGAAAAACACCCGGTCTGACAGGTTTCTCCCTCATCGAGCTGATGGTTGCACTAGCGGTTTTTGCGCTCGTCGCCACTCTGGCTGTTCCCAATATTCGTAATTTCGTGCAGAACAACCAGATGTCTGCCAGCGCTAACAACCTGATGGGAAGTCTGGCCCTGGCTCGTAGCGAAGCTGTTAAACGCAATACTCAGGTCAGTGTCTGTGCCAGCAGCACCCAGACCGGTTGCACTGGCTCCGACTGGAACAATGGCTGGATCGTATTTGTGGATGGTGACAATCCTGGTGTAGTGGACGGCAATGATGAAATTCTCAATGTCGTGAAGGGCCTGCCCGGCGGTATGGATCTGTCATCCACTGATCCCTACATCCAGTTCAAGCCCAATGGTTCCCTGGCGTCCTGTCAGTTTTGCCTGCTGGATTTTGAAAAATTGAGAGTCATATCCCTGTTTGAAAGTATACGTACGTGGGCGACACAAACTATTCACATACTGTTGCCGGGCAAAAATGTCTTTGCAATGATGCCTAAAAAAGGCGGGACTGGTAATGGCGCTGCTAATCCTGCAGGTATGGGTAAAGGCACAGGCATGGGTCATGGCGTGGGTGCAGGTAATGGCGTGGGTGCAGGTAATGGCGGTGCCCGTGCGGGTATCGAAATGATTTTTTGTAACAGTCAACAGATCGCAGAAACGGGGCGCCGGCTCTTTATCTCGATTAGCGGACATATCAGCATATCTGACTTCAGATGTAATTAGCACACCATATGTTAAGGGGTGTTATTAATGTGTGGGATGCGCTTCGTTTCACTCAGCACATCTATAAGGGTTTAAAACCATCTGTGACCGGAGCGAAGCGTAGTTGGGGTTGTTTTTACTTCAGAAGAGAGTCAGTAACATAGGTGTTGCGTCCCGCGCTCTTGGCCCTGTAAAGCGCCTTGTCAACACGGTCGATCAATGTCTGCGCTGTGCATTCCCTGTTAGTGTGCATTTCGGCCAGACCCATGCTGATAGTGATGAATTTATTGGGTAATCGCGTATATTCATGACGCAGATGCAGCGCCTGGATAGAATGCTGAAGACGTTCTGCGATTTTAATCGCGCCTTTCATATCGGTGCCAGGCAGAACAACAACAAACTCTTCGCCACCGTAACGCGCAGCCAGATCCATCGGTCGAGTCAGTGACTCAGCGATCGCCCGGGCAACTCTAATCAGCGCTTCATCACCCGCCAGATGTCCGTAGTTATCGTTATAGGGTTTGAAATAATCGATGTCGATCAAAATTATTGACAGCGAGCTGCGTTCGCGCTGCGCCTGTTGCAGTTCTCGTTCAAGAAAGTGATCAAAATGGCGTCGATTTGCCAGTCCTGTTAACGGATCGGTTGCAGACAGGGCTTCAAGTTTTTCATTGGCCTGTTTCAGATCATCGTTGGAATGTTCAATGCGCTGCTTCAGTAATAAGTTACGTTGCTGGTAAATCACACTGCGAACGAAGTGCTGGTAATGCATGATGGTTAGAAAACCGGCTACGATCATATAAACAATCAACATGATTCCCGTCGCCAACATCAATGGGTTGCTGTAATACATAAAACAGCTCAGGGTGATCGGAATCATCAGGGGATAGAAAAACAGAAAAACAGCGCGCAGATCACTGGACAGGGAAATAAAGCCGATGGCGCTGACAATAATGGTCACCGTCAGGATAATAAAAAAATCAGTGCCGCCCAGATAATTGGCGAACATGACCAGTCCGATACCCCAGCTCAGCCCACTGAATGCACTGCCGAGTGAATACATGCGTGACCAGTGCTCATGATTACGCATCTCAGGATCAGAGTGGCTATATAAACGGAAAAAGACGTACCTCAGGGTTGAAATACCCATGACGATAACACTCAGCGTACCGACTATCAGAGGCGCACGCTGCCAGTACACATAGACAATAATGAGTGCAATAACCACGTTCGAAAAATAGGCCGGGACCCCCATGTAAGACAGGTAGGACAGCTGTTGTTCAACAACCGCCTGTTTGAGGCGAGGTCGTCTAACCGTAGTGTTATTCATATTTGTTCTGCAACATAGATCCCTGTTGAATTATGCGATTCCGGCAACCTGGGTGGGGGTATAGCGTTATTATCGGCCGCACAGAGGGGAAATTTAGTCACAGTCTTTGTCTTCTGTATGCAGCACTCCTTCTCCCGATTTTCGGGCGGGCAGGATCAATGTTAGATGTGTCTTATATCAACCCGGCAAACGGTTGTACCAATACGGGATCATTGACCTGGATATCGCTCTGTTCCTCCGTGAGCACAATGAAACAGTTGGCTCGGCTCATGGATGAGAGGATGCCGGAGCCCTGCTGGCTGGCACAGCAGACCTGCCAGTCACCCACGCCATCCGGCTTCAGGATGCCACGCAGAAATTCTGTACGACCGAGCGGTTTGCGCAGGGGTTGCATGCTGCGGGCCTTGAAGCACAGGGGTGTTGCCTGTCTGCCGCTGGCCAGATACTGCAGTGCCGGTTGAACAAACTGGTAAAATGCAACCATGACCGCGACCGGATTGCCGGGCAGGCCGAAAAACAGGCTTGTTCCGAGGTTGCCGAAGGTCAGGGGGCGGCCCGGTTTCATCGCGATTTTCCAGAAATTTATTTCTCCCAGTTCTTCCAGCACCGGTTTGATATAGTCGGCCTCCCCAACTGAAACCCCGCCCGAGGTAATCACCACATCCGCCTGGCGGCTGGCGCGGGCAAAGGCCTCACGCAGGGCGACGGGATCATCCCGCACCACGCCCATGTCGATAATGTCCATGTTGAGACGGCGCAACATGCCATATAGACTGTAGCGATTGCTGTCGTAAATATCACCTTCACCCAGCGGTTCACCGATGGCACGCAGCTCATCGCCGGTGGAAAAAAAGGCGACCCGGGGTCGGCGTCGCACAGTGACCTCAGCAATACCGAGTGAGGCCAGCACACCCAGATCAGCGGCACTCAATGTATGACCCGATGCCAGCACCTGACTACCACGGGCAATGTCTTCACCCGCCTGGCGAACATTCTGCCCCTGACAGTGACGGGCGCCGATATTAATTCGCTGCTCGGACAGAACACTGACCTGTTCCTGCATGATGACCGTATCCGTGCCCGGAGGCATTGGTGCGCCGGTCATAATGCGAATGCATTCGCCGACAGCTGGCCGAATATGCAGTGGCTGGCCGGCATAGGCGGTACCGATGATCTTCAGGCTGGCGAGCCCCTCAGCAGGGAGTTGTGTGCCAGCGATGGCATAGCCATCCATGGCCGAGTTAGTGTGACCGGGAACATCGAGTGGCGA
>VAPH01066455.1_pt1 | contig 20072 bp, 19 predicted proteins | sample 3393861 | NCBI WGS metagenome assembly VAPH01 (sample SAMN08290439, study PRJNA428436) | hydrothermal vent metagenome | isolation source: Deep-sea hydrothermal vent chimney | place: Atlantic Ocean: South-mid Altantic Ridge | reverse complement strand
GATGGCTGCCTTGATGACCAGCCATTTGGCGAAGAAACCAACCATGGGCGGCACACCCGCCATTGAAAACATCACGATACCCATAATGGCGGCATAAAACGGGTTACGCTGGTTCAGACCTTTGAAATCTTCCAGGCGCTCTGCCTCAACGCCATTTGCACTTAACATGATGATCATGCCGAAAGATGCCGTTGACATCAGTGCATAAACCATCACGTAATACATCGACGCGCCAAACCCGAAGGCTGTGCCCGGTAACAAGCCCAGCAACACAAAACCCATATGTGAAATGGTGGAATAGGCCAGCATACGCTTGATGTTGGTTTGCATGATGGCTGCCAGGTTACCCAGCACGATCGACAGTAACGCCAGGATTTGCAGCATGCCCTGCCACTGAATATGCAAATCACCCAGGCCGCTTTGTAACAGGCGGAACGCCATGGCGAAGGCAGCGAGTTTGGGTACCGAAGATATAAACAGGGTAACGGCAGCAGGCGCACCCTCATAGACATCGGGTATCCACATATGGAATGGAACCACACCCAGCTTAAAGGCAATACCAACGACCACGAATACCAAGCCGAAAATCAGCAGGGTATCATACGGGCCCTCGCTACTGATGGCCGCTGCTATTTCGCTCAGACCAAGACTGCCGGTGGCGCCGTAAATCATCGACATGCCATACAGCAGCATCCCCGACGCCATTGATCCCAGTACAAAATACTTCATTGCCGCTTCAGGTCCACGACTGGATTCGCGATCAAACGCGACCAGGGCGTATACCGACAGGGAGATCAATTCCAGTCCCAGGTAGATCATGACCAGGCTGTTGGCGGAAATCAGCAACATGACACCCAGTAAAGCGAACAGGCTGAGCGTGTAAAAATCTGAGCGGAACATATTGAAGTTGCGCAGGTAAAACTTGGAGTAGATAAAAATCAGGCCCAATATAATGAAACTGAATACTTTCAGTACATCACCCATCGGGTCCCGAATGAAGTTATCCTTGAAGGCTGTCATTGATTGCGCGCCGCCGACGAGATAATCACCACTCAAGGTGATAATACCGGCAAAAATCAGTGTCAGCATGGCCAGTAAATGTATGATTCCGCGACGCTCTTCACGCAGAAAAAGATCTACCAGCATAATCACACAGGCCATCACAAGGACCCAGAATTCCGGATGAACTAATAACATTTGGGCGCCGTCCATGTCATATGACCTTTGATTGAACAATGTGTTGTAACAGGTTATCTACAGAGGCCTGCAGCATGTCCACCAGCGGTTGCGGCCACAGGCCGAGAAACAGGATGGCTATGGCCAGTATGCCCAGAATAACTGCCTCGCGGGCATTGATGTCCTGAAGATTCTGAACTTCACGATTGGCCACAGCGCCAAAAATGACCCGCTTGACCATCCACAGGCTGTAAGCCGCACCCAGGATCAGGGTGAGCCCTGCCAGGAACGCAAACCAGAAATTGGCCTGGAAGGATGACAGGATGACCATGAATTCACCCACAAAGCCACTGGTGCCCGGCAGGCCCGAATTGGCCATCATGAACAGCACGACAAAGAACGCAAACCATGGCATGGTATTGGCGACGCCGCCATAATCCTTGATCATGCGACTGTGAACCCGGTCATACAATACGCCTGCGGCCAGGAACATCGCGCCCGATATAAACCCGTGCGAAATCATCTGCACGACCGAGCCCTCAACGCCAAGTGCCGCCCCTGACATATCGCCGGTCTTGCGGTAAATAGAGAAGGCGACGAACAGGCCGAGGGTTACAAAGCCCATGTGTGAAATGGAAGAATAGGCGATCAGCTTCTTCATATCCTGCTGCGCCAGCGCCACAAAGCCGATATAGACAACCGCAATCAGCGACAGACCAATCACCAGCCAGTCCAGGGCAGCGGAAGCATCAGGCGTGATCGGCAAACTGAAACGGATAAAGCCGTAACCACCTATTTTCAACATGATGGCTGCCAGGATTACCGAACCGCCCGTGGGGGCTTCCACATGTGCATCCGGCAACCAGGTGTGCACCGGGAACATCGGAATCTTGACTGCAAAAGAGGCCAGAAAAGCCAGGAATAACCACTTCTGCGCGACATAAGTCAACGGCAGGTCATGCCAGACCAGAATGTCCCAGCTTCCGGATTGGATATACAGGTAGATAAAGCCGATGAGCATGAAAACCGAGCCGAGGAACGTGTAAAGGAAGAACTTGATAGTCGCATACACCCGTCGCGGCCCACCCCAGATACCGATGACAAGAAACATCGGAATCAACATGGCCTCAAAGAATATATAGAACAGCAAACCATCCAGAGCCGCGAACACGCCGATCATCAGGCCTTCCATGACCATGAAAGCCGCCATGTATTGATTGACGTTCTTGTGGACCGAGCGCCAACCGGCCAGCACCACCAGCGGGCCAAAGAACAGGGTCAGTAATATCAATGGCGAGGAGAACCCATCGACACCCAAGTAATATTGAATATTTAAAATCTCAATCCACGGTCGCTGTTCCACAAATTGCATGGCGGCTGTGGAGGTATCGAACGAAAAGAACAGTGGCAAACCCAGCGCGAACGTGAGCGTTGTTATGGCCAGCGCCAGGCCCTTGGCCATTGCCGGGCGCTGGGCACCGGCGGCCATCACGCCGATAGAACCGAGTATCGGCAACCAGATCAATATACTGAGAAAAAATCCGTTCATCATCCCATTCATCATCCAGGAGCCATTGCCACCCATACCGCCAGGATACCGATCAGGCCGATAATCATTGCGAATGCGTAGTCATACAGGAATCCGGTCTGCCAGCGGCGTACGCGCGCTGCCATCCATTGAACCAGTCGTGCCGAGCCGTTAACGATGCCGTCATCGATGATTCCGGCATCTGCCTTGTGCCATAAATTCCGACCCAACCTGACACTTCCACGTGCAAAAACCTTCTGATAGAACTCGTCAAAGTAATATTTATGCTCGAGCCAGCGATAAATGAGTGGCATCCGTTTGCGAATCGAATCGGCAATCGAAGGCCGGAATAAATAAATCAGTGTGGTGATCGCCAGGCCGGTAATCATCAACCAGAAGGGCAGCGTGTAAACGGCGTGAGTGGCCATGGCGGTTGCGCCCTCGAAACGCTCACCGAGTTCCGCCAGCACATTATTTTTTTCCAGTACCACGATGGAATCATCCAGCCAGCCACCAAACAGTATCGGCTCGATGGTGTACCAGCCGATCAACATGGCTGGTATGGCAAGCAGTATCAACGGGATAGTAACCACCAATGGTGATTCTTTCGGTGCGTGCGGCACCACGCCGTCAGGTGGATGCTCACCGGCACCCTCAACCACTTTGAAACGTTCTTTACCATTGAAGGTGAGGTATAGCAGCCGGAAACCATAGATGGCTGTAACCAGCACACCGGCAACGACTGCAAAGTATGCAAATTCACTGCCCCAGCGATTTGACTCTGCCACCGCTTCGATGATTGCATCCTTGGAATAAAAGCCCGAGAAAAACGGGAAGCCGACCAGCGCCAGCGTACCGACCCAGGCCGTGATCCAGGTCACCGGCATGGATTTTCTCAGGCCGCCCATGTAACGCATATCCTGCTGGTGATGCAGCGCGATAATGACCGAGCCTGCACCCAGGAACAGCAATGCCTTGAAAAACGCGTGTGTCATCAGGTGGAATATGGCAGCAGAATAAGCGGAGACACCCAGCGCCACCGTCATGTAGCCAAGTTGCGACAGGGTTGAGTAGGCGATCACTCGTTTTACATCGTTCTGCACGATGCCGATCAAGCCCATGGACAGGGCGGTTACAGCGCCTATCAACATGACGAAGCTCAACGCTGCATCACTGTATTCAAATATTGGCGACATCCTGGCCACCAGGAAGATACCGGCAGTGACCATCGTGGCGGCGTGGATCAGGGCTGAGATCGGTGTCGGGCCTTCCATTGAATCCGGTAGCCACACGTGTAATGGTGCCTGCGCCGACTTACCCATGGCACCGATAAACAGGGCCACGCTGATGAAGGTCAGCATATTCCATTCGATGCCGCCGGGGATGGATATCGTCTGCCCGGCGACCGAGTCCACCTGGCCGAATACTTCCGCATAATCCAGCGTGCCAAAAGTCATCAGCACTGCCGCTATACCCAACAGGAAGCCAAAGTCACCCACGCGGTTGACCAGAAAGGCTTTCAGATTGGCTGCAATTGCAGATTCCTTGTTGAACCAGAACCCGATCAACAGGTAGGAAACCAGTCCCACTGCTTCCCAGCCAAAGAACAACTGCAGGAAGTTGTTGGACATGACCAGCATCAACATCGAGAAGGTAAACAGGGCAATATAGCTGAAGAAACGCTGATAGCCCGGGTCATCCCGCATATAGCCGATGGTATAGATATGCACCATCAGTGAAACGAAGGTCACAACGATCATCATCAGCGAGGTCAGGTGATCCACCAGGAAGCCGATCTGGAAACGCACACCATCGGCAATCATCCATGTATAAATATTGATATTTACCGTATGCAAGCCACCATAAATCTGTTGATACAGCACCCAGGCGGATAACAGAAATGAAACTGCGACACCCAGTATGGTAACGACATGGGAACCGGCGCGGCCAACCTGATTACGGAATAAACCAGCCAGTATCGCACCTGCCAGTGGCAGCAGCGGTATCAGCAAAAGGGTGGTTTGCAGCGACATACTCATCCTTTTAACTCATCCAGTTCAGCGACATTAATGGTCCGGCGGTTACGGAACAGCACCACCAGAATGGCGAGACCAATAGCGGCTTCTGCCGCTGCGACAGTCAATATGAAAAATACGAATACCTGGCCATCCAGGTTGCCCAGAAAACGTGAAAATGCGATGAAGTTCATGTTGACTGCCAACAGCATCAACTCAATACACATCAGCAGGACGATGACGTTCTTACGGTTAATGAATATTCCGGCAATACTGAGACTGAACAGTATTGCGCCCAGGGTCAGAAAATGTGTCAGTGTCAACATGTCACTCAACTCCCCTGCCGCTTTTCTGATTTCATTTTAACCAGCCGGACACTTTCATCCCGGCGGGTCCTGACCTGCTTCGCCGGATCCTGGGTCTTGACACCCGTGCGTTTGCGCAGGGTCAGTGCGATGGCTGCGATGATGGCCACCAGCAAGATCACCCCGGCAACCTCGAACGGCAGCAGATAATTGGTATACAGCAACTCACCCAGCGCCCGTGTGTTGCTATAGCCTGCAGGGCTGGGTGGGGGCACCGGAAACAGGTCGGCACCAAAACGACCTTTGCTCCAAATAACCATCAGCAGTTCTGCCGCCATGGCAAATGCCACTATCAGGGCCACGGGCAGGTAGCGGATAAAGCCTTCTTTCAATGAGACCGTATTGACATCCAGCATCATGACGACGAACAGGAACAGCACCATGACCGCACCTACGTACACCACCACCAGCACGATGGCGAGGAACTCCGCCTCCAGCAGCATCCAGATGGCCGCCGCGCTGAAAAAGGTCAGCACCAGGAACAGGATGGCATAAACGGGGTTGCGCACGGTGATGACCATCGTGGCCGCAAGCACCATCACCAGTGCAAAAGCGTAAAAAACAAGTTCCTGGACAATCATCGGTAAGCCGCATCCTTCTTACGATTTTCTGCAATCTCAGCCTCGAAGCGATCACCGATAGCCAGCAATTTATCCTTGCTCATGATGTTCTCGCCACGATTCTCAAAATGGTATTCAAGAAAGCCAGTCTCAACAATGGAATCAACCGGGCAGGATTCTTCACAAAAGCCACAGAAAATACATTTAAACAAATCAATCTCATAGCGCGTCGTGCGGCGACTGCCGTCATCGCGACGGGTCGATTCAATCGTAATCGCCAGTGCCGGGCAGACGGCCTCGCAGAGCTTGCAGGCGATGCAACGTTCTTCACCGTTGGGGTAGCGACGCAAGGCATGCAGGCCACGGAAACGGTTGGACTTGGGCGTTTTCTCCTCCGGGTAATTGATGGTAAATTTCGGGCGGAAGAAATAACGCATGGTGACACCCATGCCCGCCATCAGTTCAAGCAACATCAAACTACGGAAATATTCGATGACCCGTTTCATCATCAGCTACCCTTCACCACAATTCCGAGCAACACCATCAGGGCTGCGAGCAGCACCCAGACCAGCGTAATCGGGATAAAGACTTTCCATCCCAGGCGCATAATCTGGTCGTAGCGGTAACGGGGGAATGTTGCCCGGTACCACAGGAACATGAACATGAATATGACTGTTTTGGCCAGGAACCAGAAAATACTGCCCTGCCCCAACAGCGTATCGCCCAAACCCGGTACGCCCTGGAAGGGTGATAACCAGCCACCAGCGAACAGGATGGCTGTCAGGCCGGATATCAGAATCATATTGGCGTATTCGGCCAGGAAGAAAATGGCAAATGCAGCACCAGAATACTCTACGTGAAAGCCGGCCACGATCTCCGACTCACCCTCAGCCATATCAAACGGTGCCCGGTTGGTCTCAGCCAACCCTGAAATCATGTAAATTACAAACAGCGGAAACAGTGGCAGCCAGTACCAGTCGAAGATACCGCCTTGCTGCGCCAGCACAATCTCGCGCAGATTCAGCGTACCTGCGAGGATCAATACGCCCACCAATGAGAAACCCATGGCAATTTCATAGGATATGGATTGCGCGCACGAACGCATCGCGCCCAGCAGCGCATACTTGGAGTTGGATGCCCAGCCGGCAATGATGACACCGTATACACCCAGTGAAGTCAAAGCCAACACATAAAGCAAGCCCGCATCAACGTCCGCCAGTACCAGGAAATCATTGAACGGCACCACTGCCCAGGCTGCCAAAGCCGGCGCCAAGACTATGACCGGAGCCATGACAAACAGGAACCGGTTTGCATTGGCCGGCAGGATAATCTCTTTTAACAGCAGCTTCAGTACGTCTGCAAACGGCTGCATCAGGCCCAGGGGCCCGACCCGGCTCGGACCGATGCGAATCTGCATGGCGCCAATGACCCTGCGTTCAAAATAGGTATAGAAGGCCACAGCAATAATGATCGGCACGGAAATCGCAAGAATCTTGGCCAGCGTCCACAGCAAATACAGTAATGTATCCAGCATCAGGTTGCCTCCACGCTGATAGGCCCAAAGCTGTCACCCAGACCGCTGGCGGCGGCGGTAGCGCTTTTAAGCCAAACGGCTCCGACCGGTAATTCGTTGCAGGTGCGTACCGGCAGCGTGGTACTTTTCCCACCCTGACTGACTTTTGCCTGCTGGCCATCGGTTAAAGCAAGCCGGCTCGCATCGTCTGGATTCACAGCCACGAAACTGTTTTGTCCATGCACGGTCTGTTGTAAAAATTCTGATCGTCTGCAAAGCGCATCAACGGAATACATGGCCACCTCGCCCACCCGGTGCAAACCATCAGCACCCTGTGGCGCTGCCAGCTCCGCTTCTGCTGACGCAGGTGTTGTAACCGTGATTTCTGCCAGCATCTCATCTCGTAGCTCAGGCCGGTCTACCTGGGCAAAACCATCCAGCTCAAGCACGGCACCTATCTGACGCAGGATTTTCCAGCCTGGTTTAGCCTGGCCAGAGACTTCACCGGCCGGCTCCACTTCAAATGACTGGCCGTCCAGTGTATAAAAGAAACCTTCAGACTCCGCAATCGGGGCTAGCGGCAATATCACATCGGCGCAGGCTTTGAGGCCTTCGCCTGCAAATGCCGACACCGCAACCACGTGTTCTGCTGACTGCAAAACATCCATGGCCAGTGCCGGATTGGCCAGATCATATTCTGGTTCGATATCCCAAAGCAGATAGCTCTTAACGGGGTTTTCCAGCATTTCGCGGGCATTGAGTCCGGCTTCCACTTCACTGCCGCCCGGGCCCTGACCCGGCAAGGCACCCGCCATCGCAGCACCGGTGGTGTTGCCGCCATGGCACACGGTATTCAGCGCGGTTCCGGTCGCCGTGGTTATCCACCCGCACAGGCCGCGTAACCAGGCAGCCTGAGCATGCGCCAGCGCTGTCTGTCCCAGCAACAGCATTTTATTACCATCTCCAGCCAGACGCTCAGCGATGACCCGATGTTCTTCACCGGGCTCAACGCCCTTCAACGCGGGCTGTAAGAACCCGGGCGCTTCTTTGCCGGTCAGGTCGGAAACTGCTTGCGCAATCGCGGCCAACTCGGACACCATATTCTGCGGTGCAGCTATCAATGCGTGGGCCACGTCGAAATTGAAATTCCAGTCCACGGGGTTTACCACGCTGATTATTGCACCATTGCGCCAGGCTGCGCGCACCCGCAAACCCAGAATGGGGGCTTCGTAACGGATATTGCAGCCAACCAACAGGATGGTGTCGGCACTGTCGATTGCAGCCATGGGTGTTGAAAAAGCTGCCGCCTGGATCCGTGCTTTGTCATCGCTGAAATCCTGCTCCCGCAAACGGTAATCGATGTTTTGACAATCGAGCCCGCGTGCCAACCGTTGGGCGAGATAATATTCTTCGGTAGACGCGCTGGCAGACATCAAAACACCCAGTTGATCACCACCGTGACCGGTTACCGTACCTCGCAATGCCTCGGTGGCAGCACGGATGCCTGCATCCCAGGAGACAGTTTGCCATTCGCCGTCAACCTTGATCATGGGCTCGAGCACCCGATCCCCGGCATGCAAGCCAAAATGGGAATAGCGGTCACGATCTGACAACCAGGTCTGGTTGGTCGATTCATGCTCCTGTGGCACAGCACGTTTGATGTGTCCACGACGGGTGTGATACCACATGCGGGAGCCAACGCCATCATGAACGGCCGTCGTTGGCCTCGCCATCAACTCCCAGGCGCGGGCCGAAAAACGGAACGGCTTGTTGGTCAATGCACCGACTGGGCACAGATCAATGACGTTGCCCGATAACTCCGAATGCAGGCCCTGTTCCAGGCTGGTGCCGATAAATGAACGGTCACCACGGCCATACATGCCCAGTTCGCAGGTGCCGGCGATTTCCTCCAGGAAGCGCACACAACGGGTACACTGGATACAACGGGTCAGATCCGTTTGCACCAATGGGCCGATATCATGGTCAGCCACCACGCGCTTGCGCTCAATAAAGCGTGATACAGAGCGGCCATAGCCCATGGCCTGGTCTTGCAATTCACATTCACCGCCCTGGTCGCAGATCGGGCAATCCAGCGGGTGGTTGATCAACAGGAACTCCATCACCCCATGCTGTGCATCAATGGCACGACGCGAATGGGTAAAGACTTTCATGCCATCCATCACCGGCGTGGCACAGGCCGGCATGGGTTTGGGGGCTTTTTCAACATCCACCAGGCACATGCGACAATTGGCCGCTATGCTGAGTTTGCTGTGGTAACAGAACCGGGGAATGCTGATTCCGGCTTTATCCGTTGCCTCGATAATCATTGATTTTTTAGGCACTTCCAGGGCGATGCCGTCAACTTCGATGTTCACCATGTCGGTGTTATTGGCCGGCTGCGCACTCATGCAGCTTTCCCCTTTTTATCTTCGGTAATCGAGCGGCCATGCTCGATGTAGTATTCAAATTCATGCCAGAACTGACGCAGGAAGCCCTGTACCGGCCACGCCGCAGCCTCACCAAAAGCACAAATGGTATGGCCCTCAATCTGCCCGGCAGCTGATTTCAATAATTCCAGATCCTCAATCCTGCCATGGCCGTCGACAATTCTTTGCAACACGCGGTGCATCCAGCCGGTACCTTCACGGCAGGGTGTGCACTGGCCGCAGGATTCCATATGATAAAAACGTGCTATCCGTGTACAGGCCCTGACCATGCAGGTGGTTTCGTCCATGACGATGACTGCACCGGAACCCAGACCGGAACCGGCCTTGCCCAGTGCGTCGTAATCCATGGTGATATCCATCATCACATCAGCGGGCAACACCGGCATGGAAGAGCCACCCGGAATCACGCCCTTTAAAGCTTTGCCGTTGCGAACGCCACCGGCCATTTTCAGTAACTCACTGAACGGCGTACCGAGCGGCACTTCATAATTGCCGGGTTTATTGACATGCCCGGAGACCGAAAACACTTTCGGACCACCGTTGTTGGGCTTGCCGATATTGAGAAACCACCCACCCCCGTTACGCATGATATGTGGTACCGAGGCGAGTGTTTCTGTGTTATTGATCGTCGAGGGCTTGCCATAAAGGCCGAAATTGGCCGGAAACGGTGGCTTGAAACGTGGCTGGCCCTTTTTGCCCTCCAGCGACTCCATCAGTGCGGTTTCTTCTCCGCAGATATAGGCGCCGGCGCCCAGCACCGCATAAATATCTATATCTACGCCGCTGCCCAGTATGTTCTTGCCCAACAGGCCATCGGCATAGGCCTCTTTGAGCGCGGCTTCAAAGCGCTCAAAGGGCTCATGGTGAAACTCACCACGCAGGTAGTTGTAACCCACCGTGGCGCCCATTGAATACGCAGCGATGGCCATGCCTTCAATCACTGCATGCGGATTGAACCTGAGGATGTCGCGGTCATGACAGGTGCCGGGTTCGGATTCATCTGAATTACACAAAAGGTATTTCTGCCCGGGTGCTGAACGTGGCATAAAACTCCACTTCAGCCCGGTGGGAAAGCCTGCGCCGCCGCGGCCACGCAGCGCCGAAGCCTTGACGTTATCAATAATCTGTGCCGGATCGGTTTTGTCAGCCAGAATTTTCTTCCAGGCCTGGTAACCGTCTATTGCAAGATAGGTCTCCATTGACCATGGCTGTTCGGCATCAAGTGTTGTAAAAACGACGTTGTGTGCGGCCATAGTCAGTCCAGCCCATCCAGAATCTTGTCGACCTTGGCCGTATCGAGGTTCTCATGGTAATGGCCATCAACCACCATCATGGGTGCGCCGCAACAAGCAGCGAGGCATTCTTCCTCGACGATCAGCGTAATACGCTTATCCGCAGTCGTTTCACCCATGCCGATGCCCAGTTTCTTTTCCACATGGCTGACGATATCCTCGGCACCCCTGAGCCAGCAGGAGATATTGGTACAGATATTGACCTTGTGTTTGCCCACCGGACTGGTGTCGAGCATGGAGTAAAAACTGGCCACTTCATACGCCCATACCGGTGGCAGACCCAGATAGTCTGCAACCGCCTCAATCAGGTCCTTGCTCAGCCAGCCACCGTTCTGCGCCTGGGCGGCAACCAGTGCCTGGATCAGGGCCGAGCGATTGTGTTCCGGAGGGAATTTGGTTACCCATTGGTCAATTTTTGCACAGGTGTCTTCGTGCAAAAGTGCCTTCTTGCCGGCAATGAATTCAGCTTTATGGCTCATTAGCGGTCTACCTCACCAAATACGATGTCCAGGGTTCCCATGACAGCCACCACATCGGCCAGCATGTGCCCTTTGACCATTTCTTCTATGGCAGAGAGATGTGCGAAACCGGGTGCTCGCATATGTACGCGGAACGGTTTATTGGCGCCGTCTGACACCAGGTAACATGCAAATTCGCCCTTGGGCGCTTCAACAGCCGCGTAAACCTCACCCTTGGGTACGCTGTAGCCTTCGGTAAACAGCTTGAAGTGATGGATCAACGCTTCCATGTCATGTTTCATCTCTTCCCGGGTTGGCGGCATGACCTTGAAGTTTTTCAACATGACGTGGCCGGGGTTGGCACGTAGCCATTTCACGCACTGCAGGATAATCCTGGCCGATTGACGCATTTCCTCAACACGCACCAGGTAACGGTCGTAACAATCGCCGTTAACGCCGACGGGAATATCAAAATCCATTTTGTCGTACATCGCGTAAGGCTGTTTCTTGCGCAGATCCCACTCGACCCCGGAACCACGCAACATGGCACCGGTAAAGCCCAGTTGTAAGGCCCGTTCGGGTGATACCACGCCAATACCCACAGTACGTTGCTTCCAGATGCGGTTATCGGTAAGCAGGGTTTCATATTCGTCAACTTTGGACGGGAAATCAGTGGCGAATGCCTCGATAAAGTCCAGTAGCGTGCCTTCCCGCCATTCATTCTTGCGTTTGAGGCCTTTACCTTTGGTCCAGGGTGACTCCTTATACAAAGGCACCGAATCGGGCAGGTCACGGTAAACGCCGCCTGGCCGGTAATAACATGCATGCATGCGCGCGCCGGACACTGCCTCATACATGTCCATGGTCATTTCGCGCTCACGAAAAGCGTAGATGAACATTGTCATGGCACCCAGGTCGAGCCCACCGGCACCTATCCACAGCATGTGATTTCCGATACGGGTAATTTCATCAAACATCGTGCGTATGTATTGCGCCCGCACCGGTGCCTCGATACCCAGCAATTTCTCAATGGCGAGCACGTAAGCGTGCTCGTTGCACATCATCGAGACATAATCCAGCCTGTCCATATAGCCAATTGACTGGTTAAACGGTTTGCTTTCAGCCAGCTTCTCGGTACCCCGGTGCAACAGCCCGATATGCGGGTCTGCACGCATGATGGTCTCACCATCCAACTCCAGCACCAGTCTCAAAACACCATGGGCCGCTGGGTGCTGTGGCCCGAAATTCATTGTGAAATTGCGAATTTCAGCCATTTTCATTCAGCCCCGTCCGCCAGAGAATCAGCCGCTTCATCCGCCGCTTTGTCGATATCATCAACCCGATAGCGCGAGTCTTCACGAATCACGCGGGGAACCAGCACACGTGGCTCAATTTCCACCGGCTCGTAGACCACCCGGCCCTTCTGCTCGTCGTAGCGCACAGTGACATTCCCGACCAGCGGGAAATCTTTGCGGAACGGATGGCCAATAAAACCATAATCCGTCAATATCCGGCGCAAATCCGGGTGACCTTCGAAAATGATACCGAACAAATCGAAGGCTTCACGCTCATACCAGTTGGCAGAATTCCAAACATCAATCAGCGAGGGCACCACGGGCAGGCCTTCATCTGCGGCAAAGGTCGTCATGCTGATACGCACGTTATGGCGCAGGGAAAGCAGATGTACGACCACGCTGAAGCGCTGCTCGATGTCATCGGATTCAGGCCGGTTGTGCCAGTCGAAACGACCGGGGCCGAGGCCCTCGACACCACGGCTGAAACCATCACGGGTCGCGTCCTTCGTTTCCCATTCAGACTGGCCATAACCCAGGTAATCTACACCGCACAGGTCCGATAGCTGGCTAAACGCAAAACGCGAATCATCCCGCAGCGTTTGCGCGACATCCAGCCATGCATCCACGGGGACCTGTATGGCCACCTGTCCGTTTGCAGATTCTGATATCTCGACGCGCCCGCCAAAACACGCTTCGAGGTGATCTGACAGGCTTTTGCTGGTGGATACCATCATGTCACCGGGCAATGGTATTGGTACGGCGGATTTTTTTCTGCAGCTGCAAAATGCCGTAAATCAGGGCTTCCGCCGTTGGCGGGCAACCGGGTACATATACATCGACGGGTACGATCCGGTCGCAACCACGGGTGACGGAATACGAATAATGGTAGTAGCCACCGCCATTGGCGCAGGAACCCATCGATATCACCCATTTGGGCCCCGCCATCTGGTCATACACCTTACGCAGGGCAGGTGCCATTTTATTGACCAGGGTGCCGGCAACAATCATCACATCCGACTGACGCGGACTGGGGCGGAAAATCACGCCAAAGCGGTCGAGATCATAGCGGGCGGCGCCGGCCTGCATCATTTCAACCGCGCAGCAGGCAAGGCCAAAGGTGACCGGCCACATGGAGCCCGTCTGTGCCCAGTTGATCAGTGTGTCCAGCGTGGTAGTGACCATACCACGGTCCAGTAAGGGGTTGCTGTCAGCATTCGGCCTGAGGATATCGTCAAGTTCACCGAGTTCGATGGACCGGTCCGGATACATTATTCCCATTCAAGCGCGCCCCTCTTCCAAATCACAATATAGCCAATAACCAATTCGGCCACGAAAACAAACATCGCAACGAACCCGTACATGCCGAGGCTGTCCAGGGCGGCCGCCCAGGGCAGGAAAAATGCAATTTCAAGGTCAAAAATAATAAAAAGGATCGCTACCAGATAGTAACGTACATCAAATTTCATACGAGAATCTTCGAAGGCTTCGAAGCCGCATTCATAAGGTGACAATTTGTCGGGGTTGGGCCGGTTGGGGCCGAGCAGACCGCCGATTACCACCAGTGCAATACCGATTATCGTGGCAACAACGAGGAAAATCAGAATTGGCAAGTATTGTTCAAGCATGCTCCAGTCTCGATTTTCGGTTGGCTACCAGCAACTAAACCGGTGACCACCCACACTATTTAAATGGTGCCCAAGGCCGGACTCGAACCGGCACGACTTCCGTCACTACCCCCTCAAGATAGCGTGTCTACCAATTCCACCACTTGGGCAATTCTTTCCGCTACCCCTGGAGCCTGTCGGGTCTGACCGATCGTAACGAGGGAACGTGGATCATAGTAAAACCCGATAAACTCCTAGGACCCGTCGCCAGTCGCTGCAGGTTCGTCTGCAGTTCCCGCTTCGGACTCTATTGCTGGCAAATCACCCGCCTTGTCGGCAGCGGGTTGTGAAATAATGGTTTCAAGGGCTGGCACATCTGAGTCATCGGCTGATTCAACCGTAACGGAAGAATTTGAGGCACTCTGCTCTGCCACCTGCCCTTCCGGCACCTGTTCAATCGCCGGGGCTGATGCGACCACGCCCAGATCGGTTTCAGGTGTGAGACTCAGGCGTGAGGCCATCACCGCCATGCTCAGGCTGATCAGGCAAAATAATGCCGCCAAAACCCAGGTGCTGCGTGACAGGAAATTGCCTGCTCCGCGCGCGCCAAACACGGTACCGGATGCACCGCTACCGAATGCAGCACCGGCGGTCGCGCCAGCGCCTTTTTGAATCAGGATAAAAGCAATCATCGCGATGGCAATGAGTACGTGAAAAATATTTAAAACCTGCATGTTTTTCCCATCCTAGCACGCAGTCGTCATGCAACGGCGTTGTAGATTGCGAGGAAATCTTCTGCTGTCAGCGAAGCTCCTCCGACCAGTCCGCCGTCGATATCACTCTGGGCAAACAATTCGGCGGCATTGGAACCTTTCACACTGCCGCCGTAAAGAATTTGTATTTGACTGGCTATTATACCATTGAGAGAAGCTAATTTGTCACGAATAAATGCATGTACGGACTGTGCCTGTTGCGGCGTTGCTGTCAGCCCGGTGCCAATCGCCCAGACCGGTTCGTAAGCAATAACAGCACGGTTGAATGCTGCGATGCCGCCATCGCTCAGAACGGCGTCCAATTGACAGCTGACAACGGCTTCGGTCTGGCCCGCTTCACGCTGCTCGCGGGTCTCCCCGACACAAAGAACGGGCTCAAGACCGGCCTGCAGCGCCGCACTGAAACGGGCAGCGACATCGGTATTACTCTCAGCATAAATCGCGCGCCGTTCAGAATGGCCGACAAGTACATAGTGACACCCCATGTCGGTCAGCATATCGCCGCTGGTCTCACCGGTATGTGCGCCTTGCGGGTGCGGATTCAATGTTTGCCCGCCCCACTTGATATGTGTGCCGGAAAGCAGGGATTCGGCCAGCGACAGGTATGGGAACGACGGGAACACAGCCAGGTCAGCCGCGCCATTTGCCGAACTGCCTGCCAGCACTCCTTCCAGCAACGACCGGGCCATGGCCCTGGACCCGTGCATTTTCCAATTTCCTGCAACCAGTATTCTTCTCATTAAAAAAATCCCTCACGGCAACGCCCTTTCCGGCGCGCAAGCATACCTATGCACTGAACGCTGCGCAAGCCCAAAACGGGGTAACTGACCGGCCAGCGCAACACAACAACGCCATGGCCGAAAATACGTGGTCTGCGCTGATATAAAATTGTAGTAGCATGGCAAGCAAATCGAATTGATACAGGTCAATAATTATGGATCAACAAGACATTTCCGGGACACAACAACAACCATGGGCACTGATTACCGGCGCATCAGCAGGCATAGGGTCTGAATTCTGCCGCCAATTGGCTGCCGAGGGCTATCAACTGGTGCTGGTCGCCCGCCGGGCGGACAAGCTTCGGAAAGTAGCGGATGAAGTGAAAGCGTCTCACGGCACCCACTGCCTGATCATCACCGCCGATCTGGCGCAAACGTGCGCCAGCCAGGATATCGTTACACGCCTGCAGGAAGAAAATGTAGTCATCGAGTACCTGGTGAACAATGCAGGTTATGGTTTGCCCGGGAGTTTCCATGTTCCCGACTGGCAGGCACACGCAGATTTCATCCAGGTCATGATAACTGCTGTTTGTGAACTGACCTGGCGGTTACTTCCCGGCATGCGGGAACGCAGCAAGGGCTATATCGTCAATGTAGCCTCGGTTGCCGGGCTCATACCATCCAGCGCCGGTCATACCCTGTATGGTGCGAGCAAGTCCTTTCTGATCAAGTTCAGCGAATCGCTGGCACTGGAGAATGCAGACAACGGTGTGAAAGTCACAGCCTTGTGTCCCGGTTTCACCTACAGCGAATTTCATGATGTAAACAACACCCGCGGTGTCGTCAGCCAGCTACCAACCTATTTGTGGCTCAACGCCGATCTGGTGGTTCGAGACACGCTGAAGGCCATGTCTGAAGCGAGGGTCAAACCCCTGGTAATCCCTGGCAGGCAATACAAAGCCCTGGTCTGGATAAACCGTTACCTGCCGTGGCTCAGCAACCTGTTTATCAAGAGGAATGCAAGTAATTACCGGGTGACCGATTAGCCCGCATGTTGCGCCGGTGACCTCTTGGTTAGCTGTCAGGCTGGTTGGGATTCATTGGTCTTCCAGCCAGCCGATTTCAGCAGCCGTCCGGGTGCCAACCACGAGTGATTTCAGGGTGGCCGCCCGACGCCAGCGGGTGGTGGATATGGCGATACGGCCAGCCATGATTTCAGCCCGTTGCTGAGGGTACAAGGGTGATTTGGCCGGATTGGCCAAACCATCCGGTGCAACGGGTTGCCCGTTGAAAAGATTGTATTTGTCACTGGCTCCGAGAATGTGCATCAACTCATGGGTAATGACAATGCGGTTGCGCGCTGCCCATTGACGGGACGCCACCGCGTTGACCACGCCGTAGCTACCGTTTTTAATACCGACTGAACGTTCCAGCCGGCCTTCCGGCTTACGCTTTTGATAGACCACAAACATCCTGATGTCTGCGGGTGCCAGGCCTTTCTGACCACCATTCCGCCATGCCCACCAGCGCATTTTCAAACTCCATAACGCTACGCTCAGACCCGAGTTCTGTGTGGGCAAAGCAGGCGGCACACTGGTCAGCGGCCGAGCCACCTGGAACACCACCGGCATTTCCAATTGCCGGTCATAACGTGCTGCCTGCCTGCGGAAAAACACGCCAATTTGCCGGAATGATTCCGGCTTGAGGTTGCTGGCATAGCGTTGGATGTCTTCATCCGGACCGGCCAGGACCGGGTATATGGTCACCCATAGCGGCCTTTCCCAACTGCTGAAGCGACTTTGCGTCAGGTACTGATTGCCGGCGACTATCGCCAGTATGGCCAATAATATTGCGATGCGCAGGTAGCGAAACATTGCAGTGATCTCCGCCCCGTACCCGTTTACGAACCCGCCACGGTCATTTTGCCCATCAGCATGGAGCCGGTTTGAATATTGGAACGGGTATCCACATCCGTACCGATGGCTTCGATGCTTAAAAACATATCTTTAAGATGCCCGGCAATGGTCACCTCATCAACCGGATACTGAATTTCGCCATTTTCCACCCAGAACCCGCCTGCCCCCCGGGAGTAATCACCGGTCACGATGCTGACTCCCTGGCCCATGACCTCGGTGACCAGCAAACCGGTACCCATCTGCTGCATTAATTCCGCTGCAGAGTAGCGACCGGGCTCAACCAGCAGATTATGCACACCACCCGCGTTGGCGGTCGTCTCAAGACCCAGTCGGCACGCTGAATAGCTGCCGAGAACATAACCGGTCAGTACACCGCCGCTAATGATATCGCGCTCACCCGTAGCCACACCTTCGGCATCAAACACTGCACTTGACGAACCACGTTTGATAAATGGCCGTTCTGACATGCGTACCCAGTCAGCAAATAACCGCTGCCCGGCGGCGTCCTTCAAAAAGGATGCATTGCGATAGAGTGCACCCCCGGATATGGCACCCAGCAAATGACCGACTATCCCCTTGGCAACTTCCGGCGTGAACAGGATCGGTACCTCACACGTCTGGATTTTACGTGCGCCCAGGCGCAAGGCTGTTCTGCGGGCTGCCTCGCGGCCAGTTTTCTGTGCATCCTCAAGCTCGGAAAACGCCCGCCGGGAGTCATACCAGTAGTCACGTTGCATGGACTCACCCTGGCCGGCAATGAGCACGCAGCTCTGCCCGTAGCTGGTGCCATCCCTGCGGCCCAGGAAACCGGTGGAATTTGCATAAACACCGAGGCCAAAACCCGCCGATGCCGACGCGCCATCCGAGTTGGCAATGTCCGGGTGATCCAGGCCGGCAGCTTCGCAAACCAATGCCCGTTCCATCATTGCCACCGCATCCAGGGGTTGCGGGTGCCACAGATCAAGATCGGGAAAATGCTTGCACATGCGCTCGGCCGGGGCCAGGCCGTTGCACTTGTCTGCCTCGGTAAAGCGTGCGATATCAATGGCCTTTTCCACGCAGGTACGGATCGACGCCACACGTAAATCAGCACTGCTGGCGTGGCCCTTGCTGTGCTTGATATACACACTGATACCCAGGCCGCGGTCGCGGGAATGTTCCAGGGTCTCGACCTCCCCGAGGCGCACGTTGATGTCCAACCCATAATGGATGCTCGCAGACACCTCAGAGCTGTCTGCGCCCAGGCTGCGCGCATGGCGGATGGCCACCTCGGCACAATCAGCAATTTCAGCCAATTCCAGATCGCGGTCAGGCACCGCCTGGGCTACCATACTCGAATCTATCATTGGGCAATTCCCCCGGATGAGTGTGTGACATGAACAAATCTAACCCCGTGGACCCTGCTAACGGCAACGACACGTCTGAAGTCAGCAAAAGCCAGCGCAAACGCGAGGCACATGAGCTGCTGGACCTGGCCAGAACGCTGATCTCGATGCCGGAAACCCGGCTTGAAGGCCTGCCACTGGAGCCGGATCTGCGCAGGGAAGTGGACTTCGCCCGCAGCATCCGCTCGCACGGCGCCAGAAAACGGCAACTGATGACGGTCGCTAAAATACTTCGCCAGCGCGATACCGGCCCGCTGCTGGATGCAGTGCACAACATCGATCAGAAAAACCGTCAAATAACCGCGCACCATCATCATATTGAAGCCTGGCGGGACAGGTTGATCGAAGGCAGCGACCGGCTGTTGTCTGAACTGCTGGAACAAGCACCTGCAATTAATTCACAGACCTTGCGCCAGTTAATACGCAATGCCAGGAAAGAAGCAAAGCTCGGTAAACCACCGGCCGCGGCACGTAAACTGTTTAAGTTGTTACGTGAAATAGATGAACAGGAATCGTTGCCGCCGCTGGTATGAGAATTCAATTTACATAAGTCGCGAGCAGCAGAGCTGCTCCCTCCTACAAGAATGCGAAAACCTGAGCGGGGATACGGGGTACTCTCCCCTGGGACCGTGGCCTGCAGGGAAGCAGGCCCCGAGCCCACATGGATGTGTTCACGGCGTGTCGCAGGGGGGGGTACCCCGTGTCGCCGCGGATCGGATGGTGCCGGTCTCATAGAATGAGTCACCTGATGAACCGCTCCAGACTGAAAGGCTTCAAATTGCATCCGGTCCCAGCCAAAGAATTCCAGTTTCATGACCAGCGTAATCACGTTTGCGTGCCACCGACTGTCAACGAATCAATTCTTAAAGTGGGTTGCCCGACACCGACCGGTACGCTCTGCCCGTCCTTGCCACATACGCCGACACCGGCATCCAGTTGCAGGTCGTTGCCGACCATACTGACCCGGGTCATGACCTCCGGACCGTTGCCAATCAGGGTGGCGCCACGCACAGGTCGTGTCACTTT
>VAPH01048309.1_pt1 | contig 20089 bp, 16 predicted proteins | sample 3393861 | NCBI WGS metagenome assembly VAPH01 (sample SAMN08290439, study PRJNA428436) | hydrothermal vent metagenome | isolation source: Deep-sea hydrothermal vent chimney | place: Atlantic Ocean: South-mid Altantic Ridge | reverse complement strand
TCGGCGGTCGTCGATGCCGAGGGGATCACCGTCGCCACGATTTCAAATCCGTACCGGTCAGCAAACGCGCCAAGCGCCTCGTGATTCGAAATCAAGATCCGCTTCTCCGGCGGTAACTCAGCAACGATGCCAAGAAGTTGTTCGTGCAGCGCCAGGAGCTCACTCTCGACGGTATCCGTCCGTTCTGACCAGATCGCGGCGCGCTCGGAGTCAATCGTGCTGAGCAGTTCACCGAGGATGGATACCGCTTCGCGCATCCGCAAGGGATCCAACCAGACATGTGGATCAAGCGAACCCATCTCACCGCCGTCGCTCACGTTTGTACGGTCGTGTGGTACCGATCGCTCTAAGGGTTCCACAGCGGTCGCAACCTCAAAGACGGTTACACCGTCACCCTGCGCCGCGTCGATGACATCGAGCAGTCCTTCCTCAAGACCCAGACCGTTGATCACAATCAGATCGGCACCCTGTATTCGGGCTGCCTGGGCCGCCGACAACCCGAACGAATGAGGATCCTGGCCCGGCCCCATCAAGACCTCGACATCAACATCGGCGATGTCGGCCGTGACGCGTTGCACAAGGTCCCCGAGCACTGAGGTTGTCACGACTATGGAGAGCCCGGCGTCTGTGGTTGGCGCGCCGGGTGCCCCGCAGGCCGAAGCCACGAGGGCCATGACAAGTACACCCCCGAGCAGGCGTATTCGAACGAACTGTTTGACGGAGGCAGGCATGTCTACTCTTTACATTGATAATGCGAATGGCTATCATTATACACTATGCAGCCAACACCGCTTACTGAACTTCACGCCAGGGTGGAAAAACACCTCGGGGAGAACGGCGTTCGTTACTCCGCCGGACGCCAGAAATTCATCGCCGCGCTCCACACGGCAGGTGGCCCCCGCTCGGCTACGCGTCTCCACACCACCGAACTCAGCGACGTGCCGCTCTCATCGCTGTATCGCACACTCACGGTTCTCGAAGATGTCGGGATTCTCGAACGAACCCACGACAGCGAAGGTGTCGCGATGTTTGAGCTCGGCGAGTGGCTACTCGGCCATCACCATCACCTCATCTGCACGTCCTGCGACATCGTCACCGACATCGACCTCGGTGAAGACCTTGAGGATGCGGTCGCCGATATCAGCGCGACCGTCGCAGCATCGCACGGGTTCACAATGACCGGCCACACACTCGACGTGCTCGGATTGTGCGAGGACTGCGGGTGAGCACCATCACCGCGACCGGCGCCACCCTCGCCTACGGATCGACAGTCGCCGTTGAGGACGCGACGTTCACTATCCCGCACGGGAAGCTCACCTCAATTATCGGTCCCAACGGTTCGGGCAAATCGACGATTCTCAACGGGATCTGCGATCTCGCGACCTTACGAAGCGGATCGATTGAACTGGACGGGGACCCGACGTCCGCCCGCCTCGGTTCGATCGCCTATGTCCTCCAGGCCACCCGGATGAACGAGACGATGCCAGTCACCGTATCCGAAGTCATCGCGATGGCCAGGTATGCACGACTCGGTCGCTTCGGGAGACTTCGATCCGCGGACCGACGGGCATGTCGCGAAGCTGCGGAGAGAATGAATGTTCTTTCGTTCGCCGACAAACACATTCGCGAACTGTCGGGTGGACAGCGCCAGCGGGTGTTCGTTGCTCAGGGCCTGGCTCAGGAAGCCGATGTTCTGTTGCTCGACGAACCGGCGAACGCTCTCGATATCGTTTCGCGACAGCTCATTGACGACGCGTTGCGAGAAGAGGTAGCCGCCGGCAGGACGGTTGCGTTCACCACACACGATCTCGGTGATGCGCAATCAGCGGACCATGTGATCCTCATGTCGGGCACTGTTGCATGCGAGGGCGCTCCAGAGACGGTGCTTGATCCCGATATTCTCGCCAGGGCGTACGGGATCGCGCTTGTTCACTTCGACGAGCGCGGTGTCGTCGTTGACGACCATGGCCACCCCCGAAGGGATCGCCACATCCATTTCGATCGCACCGGCCACGCCACACATGATTAGCAGATGGAGTCGAGCACTAACGATCACTCGACGCGTCGCGCAAGATGTCAGCCGCCATCACATCTCAATGATCGCGGCCGCCCTTGCCTACTCGGCGACCCTCGCTCTGTTCCCGACCATGATCGCGGCGATTTCGACGTACGGTCTTTTCCTATCTCCGCAGACCGCCGCCAACGATATCGAGTCAATATCGCGAGTCCTGCCGGCACCGGTCGCGGAGATTATCTCCGCTCAGATCACCGAACTCGCTCAAGCATCGTCTTCGGGGCTGACCGCGGGAGCGATCCTCTCCATCGCAGTGGCACTGTGGACCGCATCGAGCGGCGTCCGTGCCCTCATGCGGGGAATCAATATTGCCTACGGCGTTCGAGAGACCCGCCGGTACGCGACTGTGAGGTTGATCTCGTACGGGGTTACGATCGCTCTTGTCGTAGGTGCCACCGTCGTCATGGCCATAACAACAGCCACCCCGCCGTTACTCAACGCGTTAGATGTGTCGAGAGGCGCCCAAACGATGATCGGGCTTCTCCGTTGGCCGCTCATGGTTGCTGTCATCCTCTTCGGACTCGGAGCGATCTACCGATGGGCTCCGGCAAAGACACCGATTCGTTCGAACATCATGAGCCCCGGGGCGCTGGTCGGCACCGTCGGCCTGATGGTGATCACTCAGGCCTTTAGCGTCTATGTCGGCCGGATCGGCTCACTCAACCAGACCTATGGTGCCCTCGGCGGGGTCATTGGTCTGATGTTGTGGTTCTTCCTCGCTGGATTTGTCATCTTGATCGGTGCAGAGGTCAACGACGCCCTGCTTAACCCCCGGCATGCGTCCGACGACATCGATGACCGCAAGTTTCTCTAGATTTCTGCAGCATTGAACGACACATTGAACCGTCGACACCAGATTGCGACCGTCTCATACTTGCCGAGGTCTGTTCCTGCGGGAATCTCGTAGTTCTGATTCCCGATGTTGCCCTTCAGGTCACCCAGGTCAAGAAACTCGACGTCGTCGTAAACCCCATCGTCGTCTGTAAGAGGTGCCGCAGAAAGAATCACCCGAAGATCGGGACCGTTGTCCACGTCGAGGTTCTCGAAGCGCAAAATGTAGGAACCATCATCGAGTTCGATAATCTGCGCTGTCCCCGATCCCTCATGGGCGAGATCGATGAACTCACCGACCGGGAACTGTCCCTGCGACTCTGCGGAGACAGTTGCCTCGGTGTCACCCTCGGAGGAATCGATGGCAGGTGCCTCGGTCGAGCTCACCGTTGCCACCGGTGGCAACGTGTCGTCGACCGTCTGGTCGAAGAAGAGCGTTTGTGGTTGGAACCATACGGCCACGGCGACGGTACCGAGGAGTACGGCTCCCAATGCAGTAAGCTTGACGCGTGTTGAGTTAAACATTCTCGACATCCCCAGTGGTAATCGGCCTTCAACTATGTAACGACCGGTCGCCCGTTTCGATTTCAGAACAAACGGTGAACAACCGATGTTGATCCCGTAGTCTTTCGAGACGACTGTACGCACCTCTGCGCCAGCGGACCGTGATTGAGAAATCCGTTGGCCGACTCAATCAGGAATCCGCACACACACTATGAACCAAACAACCACGACGTTCGAGGATCTCGGCGTCCATTCATCGCTGGTCGACGCGCTCGCCAGACAGAACATTACGACTCCCTTTGCCATCCAAACTCTCGCTCTCCCTGACGCAATGGATGGTCTTGATATTTGCGGGAAAGCGAAGACGGGGTCCGGCAAGACTCTCGCATTCTGCCTACCAATCCTCACGACAATCGCCAAGGCTGAACCGATGCATCCAACGGCGCTCGTTTTAGTCCCGACACGGGAACTCGCCAACCAGGTCGTCGAGACCATAAGGCCGCTTGCAACAGCGCGGGGCCGGTGGATTACCGCCGTCTACGGCGGCACGTCAATGGAGAAGCAGATCAACGAGATCGCACAAGGCACCGATGTCATCATCGCGACCCCGGGACGGCTCATCGACCTACTCGAACGCAAAAAGGTCAAGCTCGACGAAGTCGAGATCGTCACGATCGATGAGGCTGACCAGATGGCGGACATGGGGTTTCTTCCCCAGGTCCGGCGCATCCTCCGCGAGGTCAACACCAACCGTCAGACAATGTTGTTCTCGGCCACCCTCGACGGGCAGGTCGGCTCGCTCATCAAGCAGTTCATGAAGGATCCGGTCAACCACGAGGTCGAGTCAACAACAGAGACCGTCGAGACAATGGAACACCGCTTCCTCAAGATCCACTACATGGACAAGACCAAGACCGTTGCCGCGATAGCGGAAACGGCTGCCCGTGTCCTTGTCTTTGTCCGCACGAAACACATGTGTGACAGGGTCGCGAACGATCTCAAAGACCTTGGTGTCGAGGCTCGCGCGATCCACGGCGATCTTCCCCAGCCGAAGCGCGAACGTTCCCTCAAGGCATTCATGGATGGCAAGGCGAAGGTCCTGGTCGGGACCAACGTCGCCGCACGCGGTCTCCACATCGATGGAATCGATATCGTTGTTCACTTCGATCCACCGGATGACCCGAAGACATACCTCCACCGCAGCGGTCGCACCGCACGCGCCGGCGAAAGTGGCCTCGTTGTGACACTGGTCGAGTGGGACCAGGTGAACGAGGTGCTTGGCATTCAGCGAGAGGCCGGACTCGACGTACCGATTACCAAGATGTTCTCGAACGACCCTCGCTTACGGAATCTGACGGATTGGGAACCGGACCCTGAAGACGCTCCCTTCCGCCTTGCCGGTTCCGGTGGCACACGCAACCTGTCGGGTCGTCGACGTCGCCGCCGAATGTAGGTGCCTACCGATTCGGCCCCGGAATGCACCGCAGCAGAACCGGCAGAATCACCATGGGTTCCTAAGGCGCCCACGCAGCCGGAGCCATGCCCGCAATAACCGCGTCACCGTCTTCGATATCGAAGAACACCAACCATGTCCACCAATCAAGACCGGCGAAATCCGGGTTGTCGCCGGGATCGAAGAATGAGACGAAGTGGAAATTCTGGAATGGGACCGGAATAGCCGCCTCGGGTGGGAACGGTCCGCCGCCACCGAGCAGAACGCCATCGAGCAGCGTCTCCGCGTCCACGAGCAGATCGTCGAACACGCTCAGATACGTGTCACCCACCGCTTCGACGAAGGTCCTCTCCACACAGCCGAAACATCCGGTGCTCGACCATGTCTCGATCGCGGCGCTCGACATAACCGTTCGGAGGTCGCTCCTGGAGTAATGTCGCAGCTCATCATCGAAGTAGACAAGGTTGAGCCCACGTCGCGACGTTGGACCTGAGATGTCTCCCCCCGCCGACATCAGGTTGCCAAGTTCTGCCATTCGTCCCCAGGTATCCATGGCAATGTCGATCTCCTCGGTGGTGTATTGGGGTGTCAAAAAGTAGGCGTTCACCCACCCGCCTGCCTTAAAGGACGCCAACTCGACCCACCTGCTCGACCCCACCATCTCAAAGCGGCCGGTGAGTGCGAGGTCCCGCTTCGTTGGCGGAGCAGCCGCCACAATTCCATTGGAGACCCCGGGTCCGCTGCGAATGTTCAGGACATCGTCTGCGGTTACCAACACGACAGCCCACAGACGGTCCTGCAATGCAGCGTCCACGTTGACGGCTTCGGTTGTGGTCGTGGTCGGGGCGGCAGTTGTCGTTGGGGCGGGTGCCGCGATCGTGGTGGGCGTCGCAGTGGTGACAGGCGTCGCCACAGTGGTCGTCGTTGCCGGTGGTACGGTTGTTGTAGCATTCCCCGCCGTCGTGGTTGACGCTCCCCCGCCGCAGCTCGCACCGACAAGGGCAATCGCTAATGCTGCTATCACTTTCTTCATGAAGACTCTCTCTTTGGGATTATGGATAGTTGCCGCCGGTGGTCGACGCTACACCCTCTCACGACCGTCGCGACTCACTATCGACATATCAGTGAGACACCCGAACTGATATCTTCTTACACCAGCCTTGGCAACTGTACGGGCCGAAAGCGTGCGTTCCAGCAGTCACTAATGTGTCAGCAGCAACCTCATCAACAGGAGCACAACCCGATGGCCAAGAAATATCAGAGCGCGCCCGAGCTCAGCATCGATCTCGCGAAGACCTATACCGCGGCGCTCGACACGAACCATGGCACGATCACGATCGAGTTTGATCCAGTGAAATCACCCACGACCGTCAACAACTTTGTGTTTCTCGCTCGCGAAGGTTTCTACGACGGCGTGATCTTCCATCGGGTCCTGCCGGGATTCGTCGTCCAGGGCGGCGATCCGACCGGTACCGGAACCGGTGGTCCCGGGTATAAGTTTCGCGACGAGCTCGAAGGCAGCGGCAACTACGCTCGAGGTGTCGTCGCGATGGCGAACGCAGGGCCGAACACGAACGGTTCCCAGTTCTTCATCTGCCTTGACAACGCGGGCCTCCCCCACGCATACACGATCTTCGGGACCGTGATCGATGGCATGGATGCCGTAGATTCGATTGCAGCGGCACCGCGTCGCGGAGAGCGACCCGCAGAGGACTGCATCATCACCTCGGTGACTATCACCGAGACGTAAAAAGGCAGCAGTATCATCACCTCGGTGACTATCACCGAGGCCTTTACAGCCCTACACTACGCACAAGACGGGCGCAGATATGCGTTCTGACCGGGAAAACTGCGACGCAACAGCGAATCAACTAGAAGACCGTCGGTCGAGACCAGCGTTAACTCAACGCTGTGTGCGCCGATAGGTTCATTATGGAAACAGCGACGACGACTGACCTGTTCGGGTTCGTTCACCGAGCGGGTACGGAACGATCACGCGTTCGGGTTCTTGCTGAACTGAGCCGGCTCATTGGAGATCGGCTCGCAGCTCACCGCGTGACCGTCTACGCCCTCGAGAACGAGGGCCTGGTTCCGCTCGTGTCAGAGTACTCCTCGGGCGACACCGATATGCCCCAGTTTGCCGCCTTTCGCGGCACCCGTGTGTTGGCGAAGTCGAAACTAGCCGCCAAACTCCGCGACGGAGCAGACCTCCTACTTATTGACCACCCACCCGACGTCCTTCCCAAGCGAATCGTGGATGCGCTCAGCATTCAACCGTTCCTGGCGGCTGCGCTGCGCAGCGACTCAACCCTTCTCGGCGCATTGATCGTCGAGGGAAACTGCGACGACCTCGCCACCCAGAAAGACGAAATCCGCACGTTAGCCGCGGTCATGACGCTGACACTACAGACATCACAAACCGCCGAACGGGCACGCGAACGGGCACGCGAGACCGAAGCGCTCTTGGAAGTCGGAGCGGTTCTCACCGAATCCACAAGCGTCACCGAGGTCCTGGCAGCGGTAGCACGGAACTCGGCCCGTATCTGCGGGTTCGAGCGCTGCTCGATTCTGACTCTCGACGACACGGGTCAACTCGTACCGGCCATGAGCCAGTTCGCGGACGGCCATGTCGAGCCGGAGCTGTGGGAGCGATTCCGGTTTACAACGATAGATCTGCCGGCCGCCCGCCAGGTTATCGAATCCGGCGAGCCGGCTATCTACGGGGCACCGGAAACTGCACCAGACCTGATTCCCCCAGGATGGGTGGAGCCTTTCGGTATCAAATCAATGTTGCTCGTTCCGCTAGTTGCGTGGGAGGAGCTTTTCGGAGTACTCGTGCTCGACCACCGAGAACGGCACACGATCGACCAGGACAGGATCCGAATCGCGATGGCGGTGGCAGCTCAGGGTGCTGCTGCGATCGGGATCAGTCGACTTCTCGAACGAGAGGGGCGAAGCCGACTTAGAGCAGAAGAAACGACGCTCGACCTGCGTGCCCGCGAGGCTCAGCAGGCAGCTGTTGCATCAATCAGCCAACTGGCACTCACGGCACCGAACCTGACACACTTGATGGATAAAGCGGTGCGGGTGTTGGCAACGATCCTTGACGTAGCCTGCGTCAAGGTCCTCCAACTCCAGCCGGATGGCAAAGAGTTTCTTCTCACATCGGGAGTTGGATGGGATGAAGGACTCGTCGGTTCCGCCATGATTGAGACGGGTGAAGGCTCTCAGGCGGGGTATACGCTGTCCGCGTTCTTCCCGGTGATCGTCGAGGATCTCGCTGCCGAACAACGTTTCTCGGGACCCGATCTACTCATCGACCACGGCATCGTCAGCGGTGCGAGTGTCGTCATAGGCGGGCGAGACAAGCCGTACGGAGTGTTGGGAGTACACACCACCGTCCCGCACGAATTCACACCTGAAGACGTGGACTTCCTGCAATCCATGGCCAATGTGTTGGCCAGTGCAGTCGAACGGTACCGCGGAGAGCAAGCTGTCCTTGACAGCGAAGAGAGACTCCAGGCGACCCTCGACTCCGCAAGCGATGCGATCCTCTCGGTGGACGAAACCCAAAGGATCATTCTGTTCAACCAGCGCGCCTGTGACATGTTCGGCTACGCACCCGAGGAAGCTCTTGGACAGAGCCTCGGCATGTTGTTGCCGGCATCCGTAGGCCCAACCCACCAGCACCACGTCGACCAGTTCGCCGCCGGGGATGTCACTCAGCGTCGGATGAGTGATCGAGTCGAACTATCCGGTAGGCGCAAGAGTGGTGACGAGTTCCCTGTCGAGATCACGATCTCGAAAACGGAGAAGGGCGGTCGCTTCATCTCCACAGCGATCGTCCGTGACGTGACAGAACGGAACCTCGCACAGGCCTTGCTCCGAGAGAGCGAGAAGCGGCACCGCAGCCTCTTCGAGCGCTCCCCCATCGCCATCTGGGAACAGGACTTCTCGGCGGTGGGTGCATGGCTCGATGGTCTCCGTGCATCCGGGGTCACCGACCTCCGTGCGTACCTGAGAGCACATCCAGCCGAGGTCGACGCCGGAATCGCTCTCATCGACGTTCTGAGTGTCAACCCGGCCGGTATCGCTCTCATCGGAACCAAGAGTCTGCACGAACTGATTGAGCCTCCCACCGAGCAGGCACAGTCTATGGGCATCCGCGAATCGTTCATCACACAGTTCGCCACCATCTGGGAACATTCCGATCGCGTGCAGTTCGAACTCGTCACGAAGACGGCCTCCGGGACACGGCTCGACTGCGACTTCCACTTTGTCGCGAGCCGAAATGGGGACCGCGTCGATCTCTCGCGGGTCATCGTCGCGCTCGCCGACATTACCGAACGCAAAGCAGCGGAGGAACAACTCAAAGATTTGGTGCGCTCGAAAGACGAACTTATCGCGTCGGTCTCTCATGAGATCAGGACTCCGCTCACCGCCATCCTCGGATCTGCCGAACTCCTCAACAACCCCGACGCAAGACTGACCGAGACTGAGCGCGCTGAACTGCTTGAGGTGCTCACCAACGAAAGCGCCGACGTCGCGAACATCGTGGAGGACTTGATCGTCGCCGCAAAGGCTGACATCGAGAAACTTCACGTGATGCGGGTTCCGGTTGACCTTCGCGTCCAAGCGGTCCAGTCCCTGGAAGGATGGGGTCCGAAAACCCGACAGCAGATCCATCTGAGCGACGACACCGCACATTGCCTCGGCGATCCCGCCCGGGTCCGCCAGATCATCCGTAACCTCGTTAGTAATGCCATTCGATATGGTGGTGACAACATCAGGGTTGGATTCGGGAATCGGGAATCGGTCGGATACATCTACCTCGCCGACGATGGTCCTGGCGTTCCCACAGACGACGTTGAGCGGATCTTCGAGAACTACCAACGTGGTTCCCAGGCACCAGGGCTTACCGCCGCACTAGGACTTGGCCTTGGACTGTCGCGTCACCTCGCCCGAGTGATGGACGGCGACGTGACGTATCGGAAGGAGGGGGCCGAGACCCTCTTCGAACTCTCTCTGCCCCTTGTAATGCCTGATTCTTAACCCGCTCGCGACAGCTACGACGCTCTTTTACGACGCTCGCGGTCTCGAATTCGACGTCGAAGACGCCGACGATCCGGACCCGTCATACCGCCCCACACACCCTCGGTTTGATTTGTTTCGACGGCGTAGTTCAGACACTCCTGCTGCACCGGACATGTGGCACACACCTTGAGGGCGGGACCGGTGAGCGAGTCATCCTCGCCGGCGGGAAAAAACAGATCGAGATCCGCACCATTGCACGCCGCGAAGTGACGCCACGTCTCGATCGGTTCCAGTACCGGATCGGTCAATGCCATAACCATGCGTGCCTCCTTCCTCTCGTGAAAGGTTCAATCACAAGTTTGGCATTGTACAGGCTATTTCGCAAGTAATTTCTGCGAAAACCCTCAACTTCTTAGGAAGTCTGAGTTTTCGACCCGCAACACGGGTTCCAGTAGCCGGAATCGACTACTTCCGATGGAGCACGCGCCCGTCAGACACCGGCCTCACCGTGCCGCCAACCGACATCGATCTCAGCTCGAACAACGCCTTCCAGCCGCCAGGTGAGCTCCTCCAATAGCTGGGCATCCAGCTGGTTGTCGACCTGCCCCGTCACTGACACAACTCCGTCATCGACAGAGACCGCGAGGGCGTCCGGGTCGATCATGAGTACTCGTTTGATGATGTCCTCGCGAACCGCGTCCTCGATGACATCATCAGGACGCACATAGGCGGCGACAATATCCGCCCGCGATACGATCCCGATCAGAATCCCCTCACCGTCAACAACGGGAAGCCTCTTCACGCCGCGTTCGTTCATGATTCGTGCGGCCTCAGCAATTCGGGCATCGGCCGTCACGACCAGAGGTGAACCTGTCATGACGTCACGCACCGTTTCGCCATGTTCGCGAGTATCGCTGTCCCCGAACACCGCATCGAGGAGGCGGCGGCGGGAATGCAGGCTGCGCTCCGCCTCCTGACGCACGAAATCCGCCTCGGTAACGATACCTATCAACGTGTTGTCATCATCGACGACGGGCAACCCGCTGACTCCTCTGGCCAGCATCATGCGAGCGGCCCCCTTGAGTGACTCATCGGGACCGACCGTCAGCACATCCGTGCTCATTGCATCAAGCACATGCATGGCCTTCTCCTTGTGCGATTGGGAAATCAGGAGGTCGGGGGAGTTGAGCATCCGTCCCGGCGGTTCCTGCCGGACATCGTCGCGGTGGCATGTTGACGAGCATCACTCAAGCGCCTTCTTCGTCCCATCCCTCGGCAGGATATTGACTGCTTCTTCCGACAGAGATACGCGCTGCGTACGCGGCCGCCTCACTCCGTCGGCTCATTTCGAGTTTGCCCAACATGTTCGACACATAGTTCTTCACTGTCTTTTCAGCGAGAAACATCTGTTCGGCGATTTGCTTGTTCGTTAGTCCGGAGGAGATGTAATCGAGGATACGCCGCTCCTGTGGAGAGAGACGCCCAAGGATCGGATCGGTGTCTCCGGTGCCTCGAATCTTCTCAAAGAGGCGCTCAGTCATCATCGGGTCAAGAAGTGATTCCCCGTCAGCGACACGGCGAATGCTCTTGACGAGCTCATCGGCCCGAATCCTCTTCAAGACATACCCGGCAGCGCCCGCCTGGATCGCGTCAACAAGCGCCCCTTCGTCCGCGTATGAAGTCAGTATCAGCACCTTGATATCGGGCCACCGGCTACGGATCTCTCTGCATGCACTGATGCCGGAACCGTCGGGAAGACGGACATCCATGACAACAACATCCGGGGTGTCATAACCGACCCGACGCACCGCTTCGGCCACCGAGCCGGCTTCAGATACGACCTCAACACCGCCGGTTGCCTCAAGCAACGTGCGCAGCCCTTGACGCACAACCTCGTGATCGTCAACAAGTACCACTCGAACCGGTGTTTTATCTGCCATGGTGCCAGGCTACTTTCCTCTGCCCCGTATGCCCTAGGGGCAAAAGTCCCTTAGAGCGCGTCCATCTCCTCAATGCGGGTTCGACGCCGAGACAGCGCAGAGTATCCTTAGGGGATGCCCCCGGACCTCCTACCTCAAAAGAGCTTCTTCGACCTCGTTCGAGGAGCAGCCGCCGCGGCCTCACAAACCGATCTTACCGCGCTCCTGCGTCAGGTTATCGAGACCGGCATCCAAATCTCCGGTGCTCGATACGGCGCGCTCGGCGTCATCGGTGAAGATGGGTCCCTCATCGAGTTCCTTCACGTCGGTATGGACCCGGACGTGGCCGAGCGGATCCAAAGGCCGCCAACCGGTAAGGGCCTGCTCGGGACCATTACTCGTACAACAAACGCCGTCAGAGTCGATGACATCGAGAAACATCCGGACGCCACGGGATGGCCGGAGCACCACCCACCCATGCGGGCGTTCCTCGGGGTGCCCATCCACGCCGACGGACAGATATTCGGCAACCTGTACCTCACCGAAAAAGAGGGCGGATTCACCGAGGAGGACCAAGCGCTTGTGGAGGGTCTGGCGGTCATCGCAGGATCAGCGGTAAACAATTCACGAATGCAGCGCCGCATTCGCAAACTAGCCCTTGTCGAAGACCGCGAAAGGATTGCGCGCGACATTCACGACTCGGTCATTCAGAATATCTTCGGTGTAGGGTTGATGATCCAGGCTCAGTCTCAACGAGTCAAAGACCCCGAAATCCGTGAGTCCATGGACGACGCCGTAGAGCGTCTTGACGCGACCATCAACGAGCTGCGCCGAATGATTTTCGACCTTAACCCGCCGACATGGGCCAACCGTGACTTTAGAACAGAGGTGAATCGCCTCGTCGAAGAGGTCACTACAACAAGCAACGTTACGACTTCTGTCACGATGGGTCCGTCAATCGCAGAGGTACCGTCTGGTCTCGTTGATGATGCTCTGCACCTGATACGAGAGTCCGTCACAAACGCTGTGCGCCATGCCAATGCCGACAGAATCGACGTCTCCGCCGACCTGACAGACGACGGTTTGTCCCTCACCATCATCGACACCGGCAAGGGATTCGACCCGGAGGCCCCAACGTCCGGCAACGGCCTCGCCAACCTCAAGACGCGGTGTGAACGTGCCGGTGGAGAAACTTTCGTCATGAGTCAACCCGGCATCGGCACGACGGTGCGGCTTCGGCTTCCCATCTGATGCCCATCGGGCTAATGCCGATTCGTGATATCGACGGCGACACGGCGCAATGGGGTGTCCTGGCATGCGGTCTCAGCAACCTCACGAGACTCGGCGCGCCGGTGCCACCCGGATTCGTACTTCCCGCAGTAGCGTCACGTCGATTCTTGACCCGAGGCGAGTTTGACCCGTCAATGATCATCGATCTTCCCGCGAGGATCGAATCAATCGACCGTCAACTCATGGCGATGACTCAAGATCAGAATCGCCCTCTACTGCTGGCCGTTCGGGGAAGCGCTCCTATAACAATGCCAACAAAAATGGACACCTTGCTCAGCATTGGTATGACTCCGGAGGTCCGGTCTCGTGTTGCTGACTGGTCGGATGACCGAAACGCAGCCATGGTGTGGCTAAGGTTTGTTTCCGGATACGCCCACATCATCCGCCGAGTGACTCGCACTCGAATCGAAAAGATCACCGATACCATCACCAATGCCTCTCCGATCGAGGCAATCGAAGACGCCGCTCACCAGATCGTCACGGCGACCATCGACGAGACACAGAAACCGATCCCGGACGCGATCTCGGATCAACTGGCCGAAGCGATCGAAGCCGTCTGTGCGTCGTGGCAACGCTCGCCCGCTCGCCAGGTCCGGACACAGCAGGGCTTGACCGAAAGCCAGACGCCGGCTGTCGTTGTCCATGCAATGGTCCTCCCGAAGGGAACGAGCGGCGGCGTGGGGGTAGCGTTTTCCCGGTCGCCCGTGACAGGAAACCCCACTCTTTCGGGCAATTTCGACGATGCAGCGCTGCTCCCCGAGGATTCACAGCAGTGGTCCGCGTTGGCAGCTTCCGGACTAGCCGACACGAAGAAGCTCGAAACCCTGACCGAGATCCTGGGCGCGCTGGAGCGTGACCTTGGCTGTGTTGCGCGTGTGGATTTTGTCTCGGAGGATGAACGGCTTTGGTGCGTCGACGGGAGACCGGCGGATCTCGAACCAGCCGCCTCAATCAGAACCGCAGTCGATCTAGCTATCGAAGGCGTTGTCTCTGAAAGGCAGGCCCTTCTGGGAGTCGATCCTGATCATCTTGAAACTGTTGCGACCGCGCGGCTTTCCCCACACTCAGAAACGGCATTGACCTACGGCAGTGGCGCGGCGCCCGGAGCCGCGTCCGGACTCATCTGTCTCGACATCCAGGCCGTCAACGATGCAATCGCCCGTGACCTTCCCGCGATCCTCGTGACGCGGGAGATCCGGCCAGAAGATGTCGTCAGCCTCGGTTCCGTCGCGGGTGTTCTCGCCGACCGGGGCGGGAAGGCTTCTCACGCTGCCCTCGTAACAAGGGGTATTGGCACACCCGCGGTGATCGGGGCATCCAACATGTCAATAAGCTTGCCGGACCGCACGATCACTATCGGCGGAACCGTCCTCTCCGAAGGAGACTGGATCACCCTCGACGGAACGACGGGGGAGGTGTTCGCGGGGAATCTAAGTCTCGAGAATCAACCGGTGCCTGAAGAAATTGCGACGCTTCTAGCGTGGGCTGATCAATGGAGAATGCTCGAAGTTTGGGGGAACGTCGACAATCCTGCCGCTGCGGCCCTCGTCCGAGCCGCCAAGGGAGAGGGTGTCGGGCTTGCCCGCACCGAGCACATGTTCTCGGGTGAACGGCTCTCGGTTGTCAGACAACTCCTCACAACTACCGACCAAAGAGCCCGCTCTATAGCACTGGGAGAACTCGAAGAGGCCCAGATCGGAGACTTCGAGACCCTCCTTACATCGATGGACGGACTGCCGGTCGTGGTGCGCCTACTCGATCCACCACTCCACGAGTTCCTCCCCGATCGCGTCTCCATTCTGCGTGATATTCGTTTGCACGCGACTCAGGGTCTCGACACGGCCCCACTCGAACGCATCGAACGCGCAGTGTCGCTCTATGAAGAGTCCAACCCGATGCTCGGTATGCGCGGAGTCCGTCTGGCGATTGTGATGCCCGAGATCTACCGGGTGCAGGTCCTGGCGGCACTTGAGGCGGTGCGCCGCCGTCTCGACGCGGGTGGCGACCCTCAGCTTCATCTGATGGTGCCGCTTGTCGGGTCCGTGGAGGAACTGACTGTCGTGCGCGACATGATCGAGGAGGAGGTCCACCAGGCCGGTCGACTACTGGAGGTCTCTGTAGGAACGATGATCGAGCTTCCACGGGCTGCATTGGTCGCAGACGCTATTGCGCTCCAAAGTGATTTCTTTTCGTTCGGGACGAACGACCTCACCCAAACAACCCTCGGGATTAGTCGCGACGATGCCGAGGAGGCCTTTCTCCGCACGTACATCGAGCGCGGTTTGCTGAGTGCGAACCCGTTCCAGACCCTCGATATCGACGGAGTCGGACAACTCATGAAGATGGCAATAACAAAAGCCCGATCCGTCAATCCCGAAATCAAGATCGGTGTGTGCGGAGAACACGGCGGCGACCCCGCGTCGATCGCCTTCTTCCACGCCATCGGCGTTGACTACGTGTCGTGCAGTCCGCCACGTATCGCTTCGGCTCGTCTCGCTGCGGCGCAAGCCGCTATCAACGACAGCGAATAGCACCAATTCAGCCGCCGTGACAAACAACGCGGTCTATCGGATGGCTACAGGTACTGGCCGGCGCCCGGTCGCGACGGGTCTGTCTTCTCAAGCGCTGGGCGCCGACGCATCTCTTCAAGCTGTGCAGCCATCGAAGCCTGCTGTGACCACAAGGACGCCTGGATGCCGTGGAACAGTCCCTCCAGCCATCCGACAAGCTGCGCCTGAACGATGCGAAGCTCCGACTCGGACGGAGTATCGGACGCTATCGGCTGGAAAATCTCCGACAATTCTTCCCGCAGGTTCTCACCGAGCGATTCCTTGAGCTGCTCGAGCGAACTGTCGTAGATCGCCAGCAGCCTCGCACGTCCGGCCTCATCGAGAGGAGCTTGGCGTGCCTCATCAAGAAGAGCACGGGTCATTGAGGCGACACGAATGAGACGCGACGGTTGGGTAATTGCATCGCCCTCGTTGCGGTCCTCGTCTTGCTGTCCATCCGAGCCATCCACGATCTGCGGCTTCACCGGCGCGTCTTCACTCGTAGTGTGTTGATTGTCTTCGTTTCCATCCATGTGCAGCAGGATACCGGCCCTAGTGAGCTTTCTGGTTGCTATGCAGTGGGAGAAGTCCGTACGCTCCTGGGATGGATGACACGACACCCACAGACGGTGCAGACGGATCCGACGCAATCGACCCCGACGCTCTCGAAGCGGTCGATCCCACCCGGGGGCTCACTGTTGCGGATGCTTCGGCTGAGACGGACGATTTCTTCGCGGCAGATCTCGACCCTGCCGACGAACCCCGCGAAAAATCTCGCCGCCGCGGCAAGCCGAAGCCTCCGAGCGCCTTCAAGCAACACCGCCGCAAGCGCTATCCACGGCTCCGCAAAGTTGCGAAACGCTCGGGGATAGGGGTACTCGCACTCGTCGTCGGGCTCTTCATGTTCATGGCCTGGTCAACGCGCCGACCACTTCCAATGATCGATGGAGAGGTCACCATTCCGGGTCTCGTCGGCGAGGTGACCGTCGTTCGAGACGAGCAGGGAATCCCCCACATCTATGCCGAGAACGTCGACGATCTATTTCTGGCCCAGGGGTATGTGCAGGCCCAGGACCGCTTCTGGCAGATGGATTTCTGGCGCCACATCAGTTCGGGCACTCTCAGTGAGATGTTCGGGAAGTCCCAGATCGAAACCGACGAGTTTCTCCGGACAATGGGATGGCGACAGCTTGCTGAGACGCAATACGCCGAGGCCTCCGAGATGAACCGCCTGGCGCTCGATGCGTATGCAGCAGGGGTAAACGCATACCTCGCCGAACGATCCCCGGCCGAGCTGGACTTCGGGTACACGATCCTTGAGCTGACCAACCGTTCCTATGATCCCGCACCCTGGTCTCCGGTGGACTCACTGGCCTGGGGAAAGGTCATGGCATGGGATCTACGGGGAAACATGGGCAACGAGATCGCCCGATCAGTCCTGCTCAATCAGTACACCCCGGAACAGGTTCAGCAACTCTTCCCCGACTACCCGGATAAGAACCCCCTCATCATCGGAGATGCCGGCGGCAAGCGAACGTCCGCCACCGGGATCGACCCCGGCCCGGTACAAATCGCCGACGCTCTCGAAGACGTGGTCGCGATGACTCAGACACTCGACGACCTCACCAAGGGCGGGACCCCCGGAATCGGCTCCAACTCGTGGGTAATCAGCGGCGACCGGTCGGTGACCGGTGCCCCCATCCTCGCCAACGACCCGCACCTCGGCATCCAGATGCCCTCGATCTGGTACCAGTTCGGGCTCCACTGTGCGCCAGTGACTGACTCGTGTCCTTACGACGTTGCCGGGTTTTCGTTTCCTGGCGTGCCCGGTGTCGTGATCGGTCACAACGCCCGTATCGCCTGGGGTCTCACCAACCTGGGACCCGACGTCGTGGATCTCGTCATCGAGCAGATCAACCCGGAAAACGCTAACCAATATCGCGTTAACGACAAGTGGGTCAACATGGAGGTCCGCACCGAGACCATCGTCGTTGCCGGCGGAGAAAACAAGACCCTCACGATTCGCTCAACACGCAACGGTCCGATCATCTCCGGGGTGTTCGGCGATCTCGACGATTTCGGTGAGAACTCGGGTCTGCCACTACCGGAGAACTATGCGATTGCGATGCGCTGGACCGCGTTGCAGCCATCTCCCGGCATCACAGAAACGCTCCTGCGCCTCAACACCGCCGGAGACTTTGACGAATTCCGGGAAGCGTTGTCGTTCTTTGCGGTTCCTGCACAGAACATGATCTATGCGGATATCGACGGCAACATCGGCTACCAAGCTCCGGGAATGATCCCCATCCGGCGCAACGGTGACGGACGACTCCCGGTGCCCGGCTGGATCGATGACTACAACTGGGACGGGTTCATCCCGTTCGACGACCTGCCGACGCTGTACAACCCTGAGGAGGGGTACATCGTGACCGCGAACAACCCGGTCGTTGACGGTCGTTTCGACTACCTGCTGACGACCGACTGGACGTACGGATTCCGTGCTCGCCGACTGGTGGACCTCATCTCCGCCAACCAGCCACTCGGCGTCGACGACATGGCATTGATCCAGTTCGACGCGTACAACCTCAACGCTGAGACACTACGCCCTAGCGTCCTGCGAGCAATAAATTCCAACACTGCAGTCGAGCGTGAGGCTCGTGCAATCCTCGCCGAATGGAATCTGCAGAATCGTGCTGACTCGTCCGGCGCAGCAATCTGGGCTGCGACGTGGCGATCAATGCTGGCGTTGACGTTCCAGGACGAACTACCCGAGTCCCTGTGGCCGGAAGGTGGATCCCGGTGGTTTGTCGTGATGGAAGCCCTCATGGAGAACCCAACGGATCCGTTCTGGGACAATCGAACCACATCGATCGTCGAAACCCGCGACGACATTCTGGCGCTGGCGTTCACAAACGCTGTTGCGGAACTCACCGGACTCCTCGGCGATCGACCCACAGCGTGGGAGTGGGGAGACCTGCACCAGGTAAACTTCCGTAACGCCACCCTTGGAGAGTCGGGCATCGGTTTGATCGAGGGGCGGTTCAACCGGGGCGGGTTTCGAGCATCGGGCGGCGAGTCGATGGTAAACGCCACCGGCTGGAACCCGGTTGACGGGTATCAAGTGGACTGGCTCCCCTCGATGCGGATGATTGTCGACCTCGCAAACCTTGAGAACTCGCGCGCGATCCATACGACCGGTCAATCGGGGCAGGTCTCCAGCGAACACTACATCGACATGGCTGCGGTCTGGGTCGCGGGCGGCAACTTCCCGATGCGGTGGGATCGAGCAGTCGTTGAGCAATCGGCCGAGGGAACTCTCCGACTCGTTCCTGCCCCATAGACGCGTCTCAGTATCGGTCGATCTCGCGCAGCCGGTCATCATCGATTCCGAGATGATGGGCCATTTCATGAAGCACGGTGCGTCGTATCTGAACCCGCAACTTCTCCTCACTGAGTCCCATCGCCAGATGAGGCTCCATGAAGATCGAAATCCGATCCGGCATGGCACCGAAGTAGTTGCCTGCGCGATCCGGGAGCGGGATTCCGTGATACAACCCGAGCAGGTTGCCAAGGGCGGCCTGCTGAGCGTTTGGCCGATCTTCCACGACGATAAGCACATTATCGATCTCGGCCGCAATGTCTGACGGCAGCTCACTCAGCGCAGCATCGACCAACGCCTCAAACTCTGCCCTGGTCATGTCTCAAACATCTCTTCGCTCCGGGTGTCAATCCGCGCTGTGGCGGTCCATCCATTGGTTGCACCGAGTCGTCACGCGCCGGACCGGCGTCACATCTCACAACGTGTCACCACAACACTAGACCGGATACGGGAGGGCGGTCACGCCGTTTTGAACTGACGCCCGTGGTAGCCGGTGGCACCGTCGGGACGGGGTGGCACTCGGTCTTCGACTTGGGTGAACCCTGTCCCGTCGGTCGCACGAACCTTGGCGACGTGGCGTCCCGGCGCCAAAACAACTTCGATCTTCCACTGAACCCACGACTTGTCGGAGAGGACATCCGAGAGCTCTGCTTCGATCCAGTCACCGTCGTTGATCGATACCTCAACTCGCTCAATACCAAGTGTCGGAGCCCAAGCAACTCCCGCAACGATCGCCGGGGAGCCCGGCACCTGCTCGTTGTTGCGGGGATAGTCAATCCGTGACATTGTCTTGATCGGCCCCAGCTTCGCCCACCCGCGGGGAATCCAGTAGCCATTGAAGTCTTCCCACGACGTGAGCTCTATTTCGCTGAGCCACTTTGTGGCTGAGACATATCCGTAGAGACCCGGCACGACGAGACGGGCCGGAAACCCGTGAGATGCAGGAAGCGGTTCGCCGTTCATGCCGACGGCAATCAGCGGTTCACGACCGTCATAGGCGATCTCCGTTGGAAATCCTCCGGTCCACCCGTCAATGGATCGCCCAACGATCTGTCC